>Ga0209282_1000708_pt1 | contig 16675 bp, 7 predicted proteins | sample Mtrugardesep15_FD_187529 | JGI IMG/M metagenome (GOLD analysis project Ga0209282, IMG submission 187529) | Root nodule microbial communities of legume samples collected from California, USA - M. trunc garden sep15 (SPAdes) (version 2) | ecosystem: Host-associated > Plants > Roots > Nodule...
CAAAGAAATACTTTGCTAGGATTTGTTTGGTATGAGTCCAGTTAAACTCAAGATTCAAACAACTACTCCAATCCAAAACACTTCTCCTCAAAAGGATAGTTCAAAATGCTGAAGCAAAACCACACTACCTTGTAAAAAATTACTCTGATTTCATTATTTCACTTAGACATGTGACCCAAACTTTAATAGACATTACCTATCCTTTTTAATACATATCTTTCAAATTGATCTTATCATTTGCTTAGCTAGTGTGGGTGAAAAAAATAATCATAAATACATTCGATGAGTCTTACCAAACCCAGTGAACAGAAATTATATGCTATTTAATTTTATCCATATTAATATAAATATTTATATGATCATCAATTTGATGAAACTCAGGCCATGAAAACGAAAAAAATGAGCCTGGAAAATAGGGGTAAAAAACGTGGGTTGAGCTACTAAGATTCAAGATAACCAAAAGTGTGTAAGTTAATCCAATCAGATCGGGAGTTTCAAATTCTAAAAGAAACAAGACAATGAACATGATCCTTCAAGCCCTACATTATCAATGAATTTACAACGTGATTGCTGCCATGTTTCTTCATTGAACAGAGGTTACAGTTATACATTATATCCAGTAATCAAAAAGTTCATTGCAAAATTACCCTTTGAGAGCCCTGATAAAGGAGGAACAATGTAACTCGCAGCGTTGGTCACCTTATTTGAGTAACCTAAAGTCTGTTTCAATTAAATTAACAGAAGCATAGGATCAAAACATTAACCGAAACTAAACAAATAAAATGTCAAAGTATTTTTTTGCATGTTACCTATGATATGACTTTAAGCAACAAAAAAAAAAGTCCTTTTTTTAATACATAGCCATGGAATAGAATGTAAACATTTGATTTCGGAGTTAGCAAGAATAGTAAGAAGTAAAATATTGGTGACTAGGTGTCATGTCAAGGTTATGTGATGGGCTAGTTAAAAGAAATTGATCTTAAAAAAATTTGCTCTAGGCCTAACTCAATCTCAAAAGAAAAATAACTCAAGAGGTTAGGATAACCGAGCCTTTGGTAGAAATACTTTGATATTTCTATGTAGGATCTTGGGATGGTCCTTTTCATCAAATTAGATTTTCACTAGGTTTACTTAATACAGAAGCTAGCTCGACGGATAAAGGATTGCCCGAGTCTTAAAAGAATTACTTTGTCTATATCTCTACTTGATGTGGAATCACAATAGATACCAGGGAGTTAGTGCAGTGGTGACCGCTTAGCCTTGTAATTCCAACTTTCCAAGGGACTGAAATTAAATCCCCTCAGAGATGGTTTGTATGGCATAAGTGCCTCCCCATCCCTTATTAACAAAAATCCCTCCCCTGCTCCCTCCTGTTTGTTTTTGAAAAAAAAAATGTGAGATTGCTATAGATCTCAAGCCAAGGGTATGTAATAAAGAAAACGGTGTCGGTGGATGTAAAAATACACTCTTATTGACCATCTGGATTCTACAAAAATATTCATTCAATGGCTAACTAGGCACAAAAGGCACTAAAACAAGAAGTGTCATAACTGTCATTATATGAATACACTCTTATTTTGTATGTTGTTGTACTTCTGGTACGCAACAATTTAATTATCTGTAAAGGACCAATTTGATATCTTTAATTAATGGAGGACTAATGTGATTTCACATATATCTTCTAAACACTGAAGTATACATTTAATCATAAATAAATATAGAGACTCACATCACAGAGAATTGAAAGCATATCCCTTGGACCACATTTTGCTATGAACTGATCAATGATGCTAATTGCCATGTCCGAAAATTTGCTTGAAATGCCAGCAAACTTTGAAACAGCCTTTGGCACTTCAAAGGAAAGAGCATCAACAATTTCCTGTCAAATCACTAAACAATCAATAACTCTTCAATATAACTTACATGATACTGTGGAATTGAAAAAAGACATGCTCTGAATGATAATGGCATGTCTCTATGGTGTTTGATTTCTATTTTCTAAGTCTATAAGGGCGTTTGAAATTACTTTATTTGGGCTTATTTTACAAACACTTGTGTAGGTCATCAGAAGAGCTGATAGAAATAGCTTTGAATTATTTTTATAAACTCTTCAAAATAGCTTATACAAACAATCTATACAGAGTTTACACCCATAAACTATGGAAATGGATTCGGTGCAGTAACTGTGAGTTACTCACCTCAACCATCCAATTTAAAATTGATGGATGAGATGATTTGTAATGAATCTGTAATTTAAACCATCTGATCAAATCAATGTGCCAAGATTAAGTACAGCGTGTAACTGCGTGGTTTCTCAACCGCAATGGATCCAAATCCATAAACTCTTTGATTGTACAAAAAACTTAAACATAAGCTCTTATATAATAACTACTTATCGAATAAGTGTCCAAACACCTCCTACATTATGAAACAGTGAAATAATTATGAAAAAATGACTGAAATAGTTAACTCGCCTGGTCAAGAGATGGAGAACAAATGTATCGACGAATCTCAGACAGAGCTTCAAATGCATCGTTCTCCTTACGTTCATTGTCTGGATCAGAAAGAGCAGCATCCAATAAAGAATCAAGGAAATTAACAAGCTCTGAGAAGGTGTTTTCATATTCACGGGAGTCTCCAACTTCATCCAACTACCAAGCATATAAAATCATCCGTATCAACAGCAAGTTAATAACTTTTCAGTTAACTAACGAGACAAACAAACAATCATCCATTTTTATCCTTTCAACTTTTTTCTTGATACACTGCACAGTAAGGATCTATTTGAACTGACTTATATGAGTTTACCTACTTAGAAGAACTTATGGAAACAACTTATGACATGTCGATAAGCTGTTATTAGCTTATTTCCATAAAATCTCATGGATATGTGTCTGTTTGATTTTGCGGTTACATAAATTGATTTTAAGCGAATAGATTATGTAAAATTGATCCTGCTAAAAGTAAGTTGAAGGTAAAGTGATTTATGTTTGGGTTATATTGATGTAAAAGTGAGTAGAACAATAAATTTGAGTGTAAAAATCAATTCTAGACTCAAAAGCTCCAATTTCATACTTCAAGTTACAAACTAGAATCATTTTTGGTCCCTCCAAAAGTGAAACCAAACATACACTATAATTTATATAAAAACTATTCGACTTTATTTTATCTTTTGTTTATAAGAATAATCATCATCGATCAAAGTTGTTTGCATTACTTCACCTTCAAATTCATACTTAACATTTAAATATAAAACAATATCTACAGTAAGCAAAAAAAAAAAAATCAGAGAAAAAAAGAGTTGGTACTTTAGGGCATGATCGGAGTATTCTTTGAAGATTACTGTGAGCTTCAGAACCCAGAAACGAAGCTGTTTCGCTCTCTACGGATATCGACATGAGAGTGAGAGTACAGCTACAAACGGAAGCAATTTTGTGTATTTTAATATAAAAACAAAACGAAAACTAGAAAGAAAAATCGTAAATGATGTCCTTCCTTGAAAATTGGTTTGTATTGCACAATCATAATTTGCAATAGACAAATAAGCTCAATGAGGCTAAGCATGGACTTGAATTTCAAAACGAAAATATATGAGAATCACTCCAAAAACCCTAACAGCTTCTTCCGGCAACAACGGTAAGAAAATGTCTTAGGGATTGAGGTTTTTACAGAGACACGGGAGAGGGTAGTGAATTATTACCTGATAAGGGTTGACGGAGAAGATGTTTGTGTCGATCCGTCATAGTCAGTCACAGATATCGTTCTTCTTCCTCCTTCGCGCTTTTGTTTTTGTTTTATGTTTTTTTAGGCTAAATTACAACAAGGTCATTTAAGTTTAATTTAAGTTTAAGGTTTGTAATTTTTAAGTTATTTTAGTGACATATATATTTTTTAAATTTAAGGTTTTTAATAGGGTTGGTAATGAAGTAAACCTACTCGATAATAGTTCGGAACTTATTCAATAATTAACTTGTTTAATCTGATTCATAAACTAAATGAGCTGAACTTGAGCTGAAAATTAAGTTCGTTAAATTAACTAAATATTTATATGTGAGCATCTTCTACGAAACAACACGAATAACACAGTTATGATGTTAATATGTGACAATGCAACATTTTAAGGGTTTAGATACAAAAAATTAAGATTAAGATGCCAGATACTTTTCTTTTCAAGAATTAATTAGTTGTTTTTTCATTACAAGCAATTTTCAAGATATGTAATTAGCAGGTTATTATTCGACTTACAAGAGGGTCTTGATTAGGTTGTATAGGTTTAAACACCATTCATAATAAGCTTGAACATGTCTCTCTTGCATCCTTGTAAAATATGAACATACTTCGTTAATTTTTTCAGAGTAGCATCAGTGACAAGCTTTTGTTCTTCATCACTTTGTCGTTTTCAGTTCTATGTTCATCTATACTTTAAAATCTTGTAATTTGAAAACAATAAAATTACACACCAACTAGAGAACATTCGAAATTTGTAATAGTGCAAGCAAAGACTTTTTAAGGTTTTGATTTGATTTTACTATCTATTAAGTTGAATGATCGATTGCTTTCTTAGTAGTTGATTATTATTGGTTAGTGATGAAAACTATGATTTGCTCTCTATTTGTTCATTGAAAGTGAAGAACTAATTGCTTTAACCTTTCGTGCGCAACAAGGGGTAGATAAAATAGATGTAGATCTGAACTCTGGAGTGAGAGGAATGTAGCTACCAAAAGTAAAGTCAGGATGTCATGGGTAATTGACGAAACTTACAATTTCAAGGAAGAAATTGCATATTTACTCAAACATTAACTTCTTTAAGTATATTTTGTTAATGGAAAATGTTAACCAGAGCCTCCGGGCCACTATTTAAGGAGATTAATTTAAAAATTTCGCATTGGAAATTGTTAAAAAGGGGTATGTTCAACTTTTTAAAAGTCAAAAGTTTGTTGTTTTCAAATAAACATTTCTATTTTTTACTTTCTTAACTAGTGCCCGGGGGCACTAGTTAACCCAACCCTTTGTTAATTTATCAATATCAGTGGTAACAATCTCAAACAAGAAAAGTACATAATTGATTTATCTATCATTTCAAGCATACTTGTGTTGGTACTAACTATATTGATAACTTCAAAGATTTGATTTTTCAAAAGGGGAAAGATTAAAGCTTTAATTTTCATATTTCACTGGTACAAGAATTGCAAATGGAATTGGGGTTAAACTATATAATCCAGCAAACCTTTAAGGATCCACAACTACTAAAGAGATGAAGGTTTATGAGTTCATTGTTTTCTCACTCATCAACTAGGAATCAAATTAATCAAACTATTAAAACTATTTCAATTGCACAACCGAAAAGAGAAAGTGCCCCTATATTTACAGTTTCTTAAATAAATTATAGGTGTGAGGTAAAATTGTAGCAATAAACTATCTTGGAAATCATGTTGATGCTAAGTGAAGCAATATGATTTTTTTATATATAGAAATGATAATTGACCCTTTATAAACTTGCATATTCGCTCTTTTTCTTATTATGTATCATCACTCATCAATTTCTCGCAAGCAACAATGCGGTGGTCGGAACTCGAAACACGACGGAGGAAGGTTTATGGTCGCTAACTTGTATTGTGAAGTGAGAGAGATGGTGGTTGGTGTATGGGTTCCTGGTGGAGAAAACTGAAAGAGAAAAGGGAAAACAATCAAGTGCAGGTGGTGTATCATGCACAGATAAATCTAATGTGAGAAATTGTAGTCCAAGTTGGACCTGTACTTCCATGGGTGCAAACTAAACGGACCCCTTGATTCCCTGTTGATGTAGAACCTCTTTAATAAATGATCTAAAAATATTTCTATCATCATTCTTTGATATTTGAGAAAGAAAATTGCTAAATCTCAAGAGGGATTACACAGTGAAGCCTTCGTGAATCAAATATTAGTGCATTTTTCGATTTCTCACTCATATTGATATCTCTCTCTTCCGTGTATTCTGCAAAAACCACGTTTTAATCGATTAATTAATTGTTCACTTGCGATAATTTCGAGACGATTTCAGTCGCTTATAAATAGAACAACTCTTTGAGGAATATCAAAACCCTTGTGACTTTCGCATCCAATATATCTAAACTTTTCGTTACCAAATGAAAGAAAAGAAACTAAATTTTGGAACCATATATGTTTGCATAAATGCTAACTCATTCTAAAGGATAGTATTTCTCAAAAATGAAATTAAAAATAAAAAGGCAGAGTAAACAACTTTATGATTTTCTTCTTTCCTTAGCTTTTAATTTCTTGAACAATCCTTTCCTTAACTTTTAACGCAACCTTTATTATTCTTTCTCAATTTTCTTCCCCATGACCCCAACTCCTATGACTATTCTAGTAACCTATAGATTCTCCTACAACTATGAAGACTTTATTTTCACGATTATTTCATGCCTCAAATGCTTACCGTTAATGTCCAGCAAGCACCTATACTTACGTGTGTGCATGAGCCCTGCCCACATGCACATCTTAAACATATAAGAAGAGTCTAGGTTTTTTTTTTCCTTTGACCACAAGAAGAGTCTAGTTGGTAACACTAGTTTGCTTACAAACCTATAAAACATAATTTGACAAAAAATATTTGGAATCCCAAAGTGAAATTAAAGATGAGGCATTTTAAAGTTCATAACAATATTGTAGTAAAATAAAATTTTAGTGTAAATATTATTTTTCTTGTTTTAGAATATAAATCAAAACTTTCCACTCTTTATATTTTAATGATCTAGAAGTTCTATATTATTTCCTAATATTTTTCTCTACATGAAAGGATCCTAATGTCAACTTTGATACATACTTCTTTCAAAAAAAAAAAAAAACTTTGATACATACTATATAGGATCCACATCTATATGTTACATTGAACTATGTTATCAATATATTATTTTCAATATACACTCACAAATCAGTTAAAAATAAAATAAATCTCTAAAATAATGCATCATTTAGTGATACTAATTTGAATTTCAATTTTTCAATTGATTAAAACGTGTTTTGAGAAGAATGTACCAGACAATATAATGATAGCACTATTGATTTTTTAACTTTGTGACTAAACTTGTTTCAAAAAAAAATAAAAAATTTGTGACTAAACTTAACAATCAATCTTTAAAGGGACCCATTAATAGTCCCAATTTTTAAAAAGAGATGTGACGTATTGACCCCACAAGCCACAAGCCACCATAGTGCCAAATGACTCAAAAGCCATGCCCTGTAAACCCATTTGAGACGAAAATACCCTTGTTAACTCACAATAATTACATATTTTCACCCCAAAAATCCACCATAAATAAGGGTACCCTCCACTACATTTCTTCCCTTTCTCCCTCCTCCCTTTCACCACTCTCTAATTACACAAAACTCTGCCACTTTGCTGCTACCATGCTCTCCACCCTTCCTCCCTCTGACCCTCTTCTCGACAACCCATTCTCCGCCTTCCACGGTGGCTTCCCGCCGTGGGATTTTCACGACCTATTTTCCGACGATATAAAACCCACAAGCCCTAAACCTATCACTTCAAGTTCTGGTTCAGATGAACCAAACCAACCTCATGAGAAACGTAAACCGGACTCAGACGAACCGAAACATGGGGCGGTGGATGAGCGAAAGCGCAGACGCATGATATCGAACCGGGAATCAGCCCGAAGGTCACGGATGCGTAAGCAAAGACATGTTGAGAATCTAAGGAACCAGTTGAACAAGTGTAGAATGGAAAACCGGGAAATGAAAAACCGGTTACAATTCATTTTGTTTCACTTGAACCGGATACGAACCGAAAATGAATGGCTCCGGTCTGAGCGAACCGTGCTGAACCAAAGAATCAACAACTTTACTCAAATTTTGGTTTGCCAACAATTTCAACCTTTCTCCACTGCATGGACATGTAACACTACTATGGTGGAATAAATCACCTTGATTAATCAAGTGAATTAATGATTAATCAAGTAAATTAATTATAATATAATCTTGGTTAAAATTCTAAGACAAAGTAGTAATTTGTCTGTGTAAATTATTAAAATCAGATAAAAATGATAAAAGAGTCTGGGGATTTTCCGTGATATTTTTTGGGGATCCAAAAGTTAGAATAGGTTTTGGAAAATATTGTTGATTTTTTCAAAACCACAAGGGTAATATATACTATCGATTATAATCAATATATGTACGTATATATTATCCTATTTTTGTTTTGTTTAATCTATATGTGGATTGCTTTACTTGTGTATTTGGTTGATTATCAAAATTGTTTCCCTTACATTTTTAGTTTTGAAATGTATTTTTCAACACAGAATCTCGCGACATACACAATATATTTAGATATTTTAATTGTATGTTCTCTTTTCTCGGTTGCTTGATATATCATCTCGTTTAATAGTATATGATATCGAGATACAATGTCAAAAATTGTGTATTCAAATAACACATCTGAATTTATCCATGACTCACGACTAGGGCTGCAAACTCTGAACTCAAAGCAAATATCATATGCGAATCAAACTGCCTAATGATTTGATCCAATATCAATATGTAGTTAGGAAATCATGGATGAAAAAAAATGTAATTAGGCAATCATATGTTGTTGGCCGGGGAAATAGGAATGAAAGAAGAAACAATGATAACACTGGTGAGTGGTGACAAGATATATGCAATTGCCAATAAAAAGAAATTCTTGCATCCAAAGAAAGGTAAAAAGTGGGCAGAGAGAAAAGAGAGAAATTGAAAAAGAAAATGTGATGGAATATTCGATGAAATGTAATAGGAGAGAACAATAATACTTCCTCCGTCCTATTTTGAATGATATACTTTAAAAATTTACATTATTTATATAATTTCTTTTATCATATTTATCTATTAATAAAGACAAATTATAGTTTAAAAGATATTGGATTTGTCTCGACGAATATTTTTAAAATATTAAATTTTTATAGTTTTTTCTACTATATTATTAAAGATATTTATAATGAAAATTATGCATTGACATACATGACATAATTAACTATGTCATACAATATAGGGCGGAGGGAGTAAAATAAAAATACATTGTTGCCACCTAAGTGTTGTGATGGTGCAAAATCCAAAGATCGAGATTCAATGACTTTAAGATGGATAATGCATGTAAATTTAATGTAATTTGTTTAATTTTATTGAAAGGGATTAAGAAAGCGGGAGAGAAGGAGAGACTCACAGGGCTTTTCTTGTCTCATAATCATTGCATCTGGATCCAAAAATCAAAAATCTTACTCCCTCAAAAAAAAAAAATCAAGTTGATTGAATAATCTATATAATTAGTCCATGGTTTCTTTTTTTATTTGTTATTAATTAGTCCATAGTTTCAACCAAATATATCAATTATTTAATAAATCTAATTTTTTTTTCTTATATTTAAGATCGAAGGAAATATAATCAACTCTGCCCTTTGTATCTTGTATAAGTCACTCAAGGTCATCTTCAAATGAGCATGAGAAGAGTTGTTTGTTGGTTAATGATTATGTACCTATTTTGCTATTGACCGTAAGATTTAATAAAAATAAAAACCAAGTACTTATAGTATTTCTTATGAATGAGCAGTAGCGTGCATGAACTAGTTAAATTTATTTTTTTAACAGGCAAAACTAGTTAAATTTATTATTTCAATATAAGGACGTGTTGATGAATTATTTGAAAAAAATTGAGTTTAAATCCTAAGTAGAAATAACGTTGATCAGACTTTAATCACCTCTTACCAAACTATATATTTTATATCATGATTCCTTCTCTTAAGAGTTGCGGGATTAACACAAAAGAAAATGTAAAGATATGTGGTTATCTGTGAGGTCGATTTAGTACTTTTAAAATGTGTTAAATCAACTATAATATAAGCAAAAACAAAAAACAAAATCTATATAATCATATGATTGGTGTAAAGTATTCACAAACCTTTTTTAAAAGAAAATGGTCATCGACTTTGTTGATGATCAATTCCTATAAAAAAAAACCTAATTGGTCACCTTTAATAAAGTCTCTCCTTTCAAACACAATTTTTTCCATCCCTCATAGCTCAAATCCATTGGACAATTCACTTCATGAATTATAAATTCGTAATACATAAAGGTGGGTCCACTAGGTGACATTATTTTAGGGTAAAATTATTTACAACTATGTCATCGACGGATGAAAGTATTTCTAACGTCGCACAAGTTGTTTATGATTTATAGACAATGTAATCTCTGTATAAAAATTAAATTGTTTGATATAAATATAATATGTCTATCACTTTTCATGAGAAACAAGCATTTCATGAATTAATTTATAAAATAAAAATAAAAATAATCATGAAAGACGAAGACGTCACTCTCTTTAATCAAACAAAGTATGAACTTAATCCCTCTCCTTCTTAAAGAGAATCCAGCTGATTGGTTTTGGATTAAGTGCAATTAAGATGGGCACTTTAACGTATATCATAATATAAAGTGATTGATGACTTTATATATGTTCAAGATTTTTGGTTAAATGAGGGGCCACATGTTATAATCAAATACGTAGCCTAATCAAAGGACTACAAAGAGGGCATTCGTCACTTCAAATTCGATTATTTTATATTGTGGTATCTAATTTAACTATACACTGCGCAACGTTGAAACAAATAGACCCCATACTATCCTCACCTTTGTATTTTTAAAGTCATTTGTAAGCTGTGCATTCAAATAATACGAATAAAATTTGATCAATTATTATACTAACAATGGATTACTTGAAGTGGTATGAGACTTCGACTTTTAAGTTAATAGTTAAAGATTCAATCAATGACTTTTGTGTATGCGAAAAATATGAATGGAACGAGAAAATTCACTATATAATTGTATATGTTTCATCATAAGTTCTCCAATGATCCTTAAAAAAAAGTTCTCCGACAAAAGTTAGTTAGTGTTAAATGGCGGTGAAAATTTTGTATAATAACATGCAAATGAAAGGAAAATCTCATACATATTACCTTTGTATCACATTTTATATTATATTTGTATTATTAATGATCGGATAAGACTTTTCTAAAGTGAGAACAATTCACTTTAAAGAGTAAATTCAGGGCCGTTCCTGTGAAATAGGAGGCTCGACTCTCTATTTAAAATAGGCCCCCGGATAAAATTAAAATGCAATATTTTTTAGCTAAGCTTCATTAAAAAATTTGAATCAGAAGAAATTCTAAACATGAAAGGAAATAAAAAAAATTAAGTGAAAGAGAGGTGAGATTTACCTAACAGTGTCGTTTGGATTTGTCACTGATCCATTGTGGGAAAAGAGAAAATGAATGATTTATGCAAAAAAGATATGATTTAGGTGATTCTTTCAATGAAATAGCTTTTAAAATTGACTGATTAAATGACTATACAAATAGGGGGTGGTTTGATAACACCAAATTTATTTACAGAAAGGAGAATTACAGTCTAGAAAAATCTCAAACGTGTACTGAAGAAAGAAAATGAAATAACTTATATTTTTTTTTATTTAAGTAAGGGGTGGGTATTAAACTTAAATTTATTTTTTGAAGTCCATAGCATTTGGAATCTCGGTTCGGTTGAACACGTTGCACCCCTCAAGGTCCGACCTTGAGTAAATCAACTCTTAATTAACCAAGGTAACATTTTTTACACTATCAATCAATTATAAATAATATGTATATAATTTTTAAGATAAATATGATAAAGTTATTTTTTTTTGTGATCGATCAATTGTTATTCATATAGTGTAAAAAGTATTGACATTGTCGTTCTATATAATGAAATTCTTAGAGGTTTAATACTTTTTGTTGACCTTTCACAATGTTTTGATAGTCCACGTATTTTAATATTTTTCTAACAATTTATTTGTTTTTTATAAGTTCTTTCTTTTGAGGTAATCTCAATCGAGATTCAAACATTAATTTGCTATATTGTAAAAGTCTAGACACAACATGTTTGGTATTTCCTTACGTTTGTATTAATGTTGATTTTGTCTCCAATGAAATAAATTGGTTATTTCCAAGTCCTCCCAAAAAATTAACCATGAAAACTTTTTTATATTTTATTTTAATGAAAACTTGATACTATAAAATCGCATATATACTTCAATATACATTTAACCAGTCACCGTCACTGGGGTTAGGTATTGGTTGCACCCATTTGAAATCATCAACCCATCACTCTCAAAAGCAATAATGTCTGTGATGTGCAAACTACCAAAACCAATATTTTGAGTGGTCTTGGTTTTTTTTACGTTTTCACTTTCTTCCCATATAGGAAAAGCTATGTACATATTTTGAAAGAGAAAAAAAAATGGACCCAAATTAACTACAATTGTTACAAATTACACATTTTGTTTCTACATATATATATATATATATAGACGCAACGATATGTAAATCTAACCGCAATTACTTTAAGCTGGAGGTTTAAAGCACGAATATTTCAACAATTTTTTTTGACGGAAATCAAATTTTATCAAACAACAAAATCAACCAAACTTTATCTCACTAAATGAGGTCGGCATCAAACAACAAAATCAGCTGCAATAAAATAAGCAATACAAAGAGGACAACTCTCAATCTAAACTATATTCGAAAAAGATAAAACAAATTTGACTAAAAAATGAGCAGCTACATTAGCACTACATTTAACACGATTCAAAGGAAAAAATGAAAACAAAAAACTATGACGTAAGAATGGTCATTTGAAATGTTGTGAAAACCATAGGCCACGTTAAGATAATATTTAATCAAATTTAACTTATCTTTCGATTGAACTCGAATTTAGCACAACCTCTTCACTAAGAAAATCGAATGTTAACACCAAAAACGAATTTGAAATTGGGTTTAAAACCTAAAATGAGTTGTTCATTATTTCACTATTGTTTTATTTGTAAATTCTTTTAAGGATACTAAAAAACAAATTATTTTGAAATTGGGTTTAAAACCTAAAATGAGTTGTTCATTATTTCACTATTGTTTCATTTGTAAATTATTTTAAGGATACTAGAAACCAAGTTATTATGAATAATTAAAAACTTAATTCAAATACTAGTGCCTAATTCAATTAAGAAGTGGATAAAGGAATGGTTATGGGTCTGTTTGATAGAAAGTAGCAGATAATTGATAAGCAAACATATTAGCAGATATGTTAATAGTGTATAAGCTAGCATCTTGAATTTGAAGTATTTAATAAAATTATTGATGTTGCTACGATCAGAGCATGTGTGACGTAGTGGAACATGGTGGTTATTCTTTTGAATGGAATGATGTACCCGCAAAGATACTCCAATGTGTAAGGTAGTGAGGTTTCAATAAGGTTTTTTTTTCATCAAATAAGAGTGTGTACTTTTTTTTTTTGCATTGGGTTGTTCCTTTTACAGGTTGTTGGGGATGCCATATTGAGTCGTCGACATAAAGTGGTGAGATGGTTGCAACTCCTTAACATGTGATCATGTAGCCATTTGGTTGTAATAAGAGGGTCCATGTTGTGAGCGCTTATTTGGTGATTCACGGCTTTTAGTTGGTGTAGGCTGTCCTTCTTTGGACCAACGCCAAATTGAGCATTTTTACTCCAGGATCCGACCTTGGCCCAAAACAGTTCACTCCCAAGTCGTCATCCCATGGTTGAAAACAAGAACGTATAACATTTTATCGGTTCAGAAATAGTTCACACTAATTTGTGATTTCATCCAAACAGGTCCTAGTGATCATTAAGAGGGATATGAATTTGTGCAATCCCTCTGCCTCTAACTTCAGTAGAAACCTAATGGTAAAAAGGTGGAGCGTTCGAACTTCAGTGGCCAAGATCTCCCTCCAAACATCGGCAAGTACGCTTGGGTTGCCGGAGAAGTTTTAGGGTACCGCTCGATATAGTGTGTTCGTGAAATCATGAAAAAGGTGATGCGATGAATAAGTATATATTGTGAAGAAGGCTTAATTGTGGTTTGTCTGGGTTATGACACTCGAATTTATAATCATGATAAGGATGTTGGTTTTGTATGTATGAAGTACTTTTTAATGAGTTAGGGTTTCATATTTCATTTCTCAGAGTTTGAAATATATTTGATGAATCTCCCCATTTATAGTGTTGACGTTGGTCCTTTCGACCTTTGTGTTTCTCATTCCCATCCCTCATTTTCCATTTCATCATCAACTATCATGCTTATGATCGCAACAACCATTAACTATTTTCACCTTATCTTAGCATTTTGAGAGTTACGCAACGTGATTTAAGTTGTTACCTAGGTCGTAGACATATTAAGCTAAAGGTATTATTGAATCATTAAGAGGGATATGAATTTGTGCAATCCCCCGGCTAAACATATTACCTTCTCGAGGGACTCAAGTAATCTCTTTTCTCGTAGATACTTGATGATGGGTGTCATCCAACTAGCTCTCTATTTGATGTGGAAGATGATACTGGCTTCGAGATGGTTTCCTATATCACAGTCTTGTAGTTTTCGGGCTTTTTGTGCTGCGAGTTTATATAAGAGGTTTGCTAATGAGTTTTCGTCTCTAGAGACATAAATTAGTTCAAAGAAACTAAAATTATTTGCCAAAAATTAGACATTCTCAAGATACTTCACCAATTGTCGATCTTTGGTTTAGCATTCTTAACTACTCGACTTATCACTCGTTGTAAATCATTTTTATCCCTTAACTCCTTGACTCCATCTTTGTTGTTAACGTCATCCCAATATTGAGGGCTTCATATTTGACTTAGATATTGTTGGCCTTGAATTCGAAATGAACATATTTCTCAATCAATACTCCGCCTAGTCCCTCTAGAACTACTAAAACACCGCTTCCTTTGATATTTGATGCTTCATCAACTAATAAAATTCATATCTAGTGACCTCCAACATTGGTTGGGGAAGACAATTACACCACAAAGTCAGCTAATAATTGAGCTTTGGTCTTACCTTTTTTCCTTTTTGCCATTCATTTTTTTTTTATCAGATAAGTTTATTGTAATCGTATAAACTTATAAGCTATGAATAATTAAGTATAAGGTGAACAATTGAATAGTGCATAAGTATAAAACTTGCTTAGTTATATGGTTCGGAAATAGTGCGTCACGGGTTGGAAGCCAACTATGAAATGAATTCCAATAGTGGTCATATCATATCCCTATCTAACAGTCAAGTAGGTTTTGGATTGCTCACTATTATGGAATTTTGCGTTAAATTAATCCTAAAGTTGGCAATTCACTTCGTCCTTACAATTCAATCGCAATGAGTGTTACTAATTAATAAACCGATAAACATCGCTTTCTATATTGATTGTGGCATGGAGTGTGCTACATTAGAGGCATAAATTACTTTGTAGAAGAAATAAGATAATAGATATATCAAACGAGCATGGAGTAGCACGACATATATGAAAGCATGCTTTTATTTATTTATTTTGGTAGAATGAAAGCATGCTTTATAAAAATAAAGCATATAAAAAAGCATGTGATGATGACCTAAATAATGGGTGGTGTTAGCTTACATAATAAATTTTACCACAAATTTATTGAAACTAACTAAAATACAAAATCGTATTCCTTAAAAAAATAAAAATAAATCGTATAACATCAAAACAAAAAGAAACAAAGATTGTTAATTTGTATTTATTTTTTTATAAAATTCATACACCCACAGTGTTATTAAGTATAGAAATACTTTATATAACGAAGTGCACAGTCAAAGACTATTTTGAAACTTTGATACATTGAAGGACTATTATGACTATACTTATACATTCAGAGACTAAAATGACTATTACCCAAAAACAATGAGATAGAGAAAAAAAAATAGACTAAAAACACAATGTGAATATGAGAGATAAAGTTGTTTAATAGTTGTCACAAAATATTTTACAAATATCATTTTTCATAAATTATATCCCCTTCCTCTATTTTCTAAGTATTCCTTTATAAATATATTTTGAAAACGTTTAATTAAAAAAGCTAGTATACTTATAAGTAAATAAAGCCTAGTATAAACTTCACACATGAACACGCCACTCGTCCTATCTAGATAAGAATACCTTAATTAGTCTCTTTATCCTAAAGTTTTGAGATAATTTCCTTAATTTGAGGAACTTGCTTTTAATGATTCTAGCTTGTTTCACACTCTCGTCAAACTTGGTATATTTTTACTCTAAGCTAGGGATACTAATCATGAATAGGACAAATTTATATACTGAATGAAAAGCTTAATTACCCTATTTTTTGTATTTTTATGTAAAGCCCTTGCACTGTATTGTCCTAAATGCCAACCGTTTTTTTGGTTTCATTGGTTACCACTTACCACCATTGTCAATGGTGCGCCATAAAAGTATATTATTGACCCCAAGTTTGGGACAAGCCAAATTCAGAGATTGCATATCTAAAATATTATGGATGCTAAAGTATTGCTAAGCCTCTAAAAATTAGTATCTACAATCGTTATTCTAATCAAACAATACAATTACGACAGCATGAAAGGCACGTCGTATATTTTATTACAAATTTGATATTGTGTAAATCGGTATTATTACATCCATAGATCATGGTGATATTAATATCTGTTGAAACCAATTAGAAGCTACAAGGTCCTGAATTTCAAAATTTGTACGTAGTTGTTAAACCCACTAGGGTTGTATAGTTTAAAGGAGTTTTTTTTTTTTTTGTTTCCTTAGTTTGAG
>Ga0209282_1000710_pt1 | contig 16652 bp, 9 predicted proteins | sample Mtrugardesep15_FD_187529 | JGI IMG/M metagenome (GOLD analysis project Ga0209282, IMG submission 187529) | Root nodule microbial communities of legume samples collected from California, USA - M. trunc garden sep15 (SPAdes) (version 2) | ecosystem: Host-associated > Plants > Roots > Nodule...
CCTTCTCAAAAGCATGGATCAAGCAAGGTCCGATCATCATATATATTTGGGCGAGATGACAGCAACAGCAGACCTTCAGTGTTGATGTCAGAGGATTCTTCAGATACGGTAATGACTATCAAAAATTTGAAAAACTAGCATGGCATTAACAAATGTAATGCTATACAATTTTTCTATGAATTATGCTAGCAAAACACTCTGATGCACTTTTTCAACACACTCTTTCATCATTTGAAATTCATATGGATCCAACTAAATTTATGTTTAGCATACATGATTTAGTGGAATCTGTGGATAATACTACTAGAACTGTGATGGTAACAAACATGCTTATTCAAATCGACCTCTCCTTTTGTAAATGCTATTTAAGTATGCAATATTGTTTGCGTCATTTATATTCTACTGTCATACTAACTGCTGGTTTCTCTGTTTGGTTGTAACTCAGATTATAAGGGAGAGTCAAGCCTCCAAAGTTGTTTCTGCCAAATTCCAAAGAAATACACAGACCAAATATGCCACTTCAACTTCTAAATCTCAAGAGTCAAATATATCACTGATGGAGGTATTAAGCAGGTCCTCAAATCATACAAAGTGTTGTGTCAAGAATGCCGGAGTTCAGCAAAATGAATCTATATTTGAAGCATTTAAGTTAACGAAGAAGTCAATTAAGACGGGGAAAGAGTTTGATGTATGATGTGAAATGATGGTATTCATATGTTCAAAACAAAGATTTCTGTTTATAAAAGAGATCAGCATTTGCAATGCGTTTGGGTTTTGTTGGCCAGTTCCCTCTGTGGATACCAGAGTAATGCAGCAACAATAATGATCACAAAATTTTCAATACAAATAGAGTGGATTATTATTATGGAAAATTACAAACCCATCTTTCATCTTAATTTTTTTGTCAAGTAGTCTTCATATTTTATGACAAACTAATCCTCTATGTTTGTACCAAAAAAACTAATCCTCCTATGTTCAAAAATATTTAGTGTTTGATTGAAATTCATTTTTCATCCACTTCTGATGTAGATTTACATACATGACTGCGATCAACTACAAATTATATTAAGTCAATTTGCAACACTATTAGCTTTAAATCATCAATAAAGAGGTCATGATCTTCATAGAATCGTTACATTATTTTATTTAGTTATAATCTAAAGACCTAAGATGACATGTGAGTTACTCTAATTGTATAATTTCAATCATTAGTTAATGAATTTTTGTAACAGTCAATTATAAAAATAAAACCTTAAAAATATAAAGGGTCGCACTTATTCAGTCTTTTAAAGTAAGTATTACTTGGCATTGTATTGTTCGTGTATGATGTAAAAAAATGGTGCCAATTGACAAAGTTGAATATCATGCACGCCTAACCAGAGAGTCATACAATGTTTCTAAAATTTACCTACAATATTAATAATCTATGTCACGTGTTATGAATGCTGTCCACAGTAACATGCATGCAAAATTCGATTCCAACACTTGGCTGAAAGTTGGAATGAAGGTAATCCGATCGAGAGTCCGAAACCAACGATAAAAAAACACATACTCTGTACCCAAAAAAAAAGAAAAAACACGTATACTACTAGTATAAAGGAAAGGATGCGATGGATGTTTATGGATATGCTTTAGTACACATCCACTAAGTCAAAAAGACAAAAATAAAACATTTTGAAGTAAATACAAGTCGCTTACGTCAACACTATAATTTAGTTCTAAGTATTTGTTGTAGAAGTTCTAAATAATCCATTTAATTAATATTCAATCCATTCTTAAATACACTTACTAGTTTTACAACAAGTATTATTCACATAACTTATTTTAATCATATTTTTAACTAATATATAATACAAATGTTATTATGTAAGAAGTTTCATTTGTCTAATATTTTTAAAATATTAAATTTATATAATATTTTATCATAAATATATAAAAATATTAATGGTCAAATTTATATTAATATGTGTGTGGTGATTGATAAGCGAAATACATTTCAAAACAAAGGAAGTAATTAATAATTACTCTCTTCGGTCCTTATTATAAGAAACAATTGATTTTTTTTGTTCATTGTGATGTATCTAGTATATATTTACAATAAGATACATTAATTATTTTCTGAACTTAAAAAGACAATTTTTTCTTATAATAAGGACCAGAAGGAGTATAACTTAAAAGAACACAACTTATTATTATTTTTTTTCTTCCAATTATAACTTTAATTAATACTACTTTCATCACTTTACATTTATGATAATAGAGAATGCACAAATACTTAACAAAAACACTTAAAACCATCTTTCTTTTTCTTTTGATTACACATTTTTCTTAATGTATGTGAAATGAACAAATGATCCACTTCATTTACGACGAAAAGAATAATAAAGAAGGAAATTGTTCTTCTCCATTTCAAAATTGTTTATTCCATTAATTATGTCCAACATGAGTCTTTTGTAATGTGACTTAATTTACACTAAACATTTTTGAGCGTGAATAAACTAAGGTATGTGAAAGAGAAAAAAAAAATGCAAATTGGCCAAATTGATAAAGGGGAAAGACAGCTTGAGCCTTAAAGCATTGACCTGTTGCTATATAAGGATTGTAACTTCACTTCGCTCTTCTTCCTTCCTTCACCTTCCTTCTTACTATATTAGAATTTCCAACATACTCCGAAACTAAAACGCGATCACCTGTAACTTCTCCGTCTCCGATATGGACAACTCCGGTTAGTTCACTCTCGCATCCATCGTGCCATTTTCTTCAATTATTCTCTTCCGTTTTCGCAATTTAAGGTCTCTTATTACGTTTACAAATTCAATCTAACAAAGAAATGTTAGCTGGTTTCACCTCTTTTGAATTTTCGTTTCTCTAACTTCAATTTGGTCGTAATCATACTGATTCCGTGTTTTTTGCTTTCATTTCTTATTATTTTTATGGCCTTAGAGGCCGTAACGATCTATTGCGGTTATTGAATGAATTTTGATGTTGTATACAATGATGTTTGTGAACTGTAAGGATTTATGCATGAAAATCCATGTGATCCCCGATAAATTTTAGTGTTTAGTTAGTTATATTTAAACCGCTGTGTCATGAAAGAAGCTTAAAACTTACTTTATGTGATTGAAGGTTTAATGTCTTTGATATTTGAGCTTATCTACTGTCATAAGTACCAAGCACTCGTTAGACTATTTCGAAGAATTTATGAAAACAGGTTATGACTTGTTTATAAGCTGGTTTAAGCTTATCTCCATAAGCTCTCCAAGATATCTTATGAAAGTAGCTTATAGCTTACAAGTAAAGAGATAAATTGATCTCTCGTCATAGAAATAGCTTAAACACAAGTGCTGATAAGTGGTTATGCTATAAGCTGCAAATTAAATTGTTTATCCAACATAGCCTTGGTCATGTCAATTGACTAATTGTTGTGCTCCTTCTAGTTAAATGAGGTAATTCTAGAAGTGAAGTATACAAGTAAGTCATATTTAAAATTGTAGTATTTAAGTTTGTAGTATCTTTTTGATTTTGTTTTGAAGAATTTTGATTTATTGGAATATAGGAGACAATTATTATTTTTTTGGGAAAATGTTGTATAATAAATTGATCTTGAAATGACTCTTTACTAAGGTGTTCTTAAATTATCTGCTTCATCCAGGAAATCTACCACAAGAAGTGGTTGTGCCACCAGTTGAAGGTGTTGCTGGTGGCGGTACATCATACGGGTGGAATGATGGTGGAACACATGATTTGATTCACCTCAAAGGACCAATTGACCCTACAGAAATCCCAACTAGGGATTTAGTGCATGTATGGTGCATGCCAAGCACAGCGAACATTGGAGCTCAAGAAATGCCTAGACATTTGGAGCCTGTTAGTATTTTTATCTTATATTATATTTTTCTACTAATTTAAAGATGCTCTTGTTATTTAATATTTATACCACATAATATATAACATAATTTCATGTTTTTTGTAAGCATGGTGTTAGCAATGTTTGTTATTTATGAATACGGACTGCATGGGTGTTGGTTGAAATATTATTTCTTTACAATTTACCTTTTGTGATAATTACTTGTTAATTGATTTTGACCATATTCACACAATTACACGTGAGCCCAATTACTTGGTTATAAATTTTTTATATTGAACGTCAATCAAAATTAAACTATTTTTTGGTGACAATTTTTTTAATTGTGGTTACAAAATTAAACCAGGATACTATATTATTATGCATTGTGAAAGTAAAGTATGTAGTTTTTTCGCTTGACACCTGAGTTTTTGCTTTATCTTGTAGATAAATTTGCTGGCGGCTAGAAATGAGAGGGAGAGTATGCAATTAGCTATTCGACCAAAGGTTTCATGGGGTAATTCTAGTGTTGCTGGGACTGTGCAGGTTCAGTGCAGCGACCTATCCTCTTCTTCAGGAGACAGGTTAACGTTTTCTTTATAGTACAAAACAAATGTATGATTTATCTTAGTTTATGCCGAGTTGCTGACCTCTTGTTGGCAGGCTGATTGTTGGGAAGTCTCTACTGCTGCGGCGGGTGGTGCCCATTTTAGGTGTACCTGATGCGCTTGTTCCTCTTGATCTTCCAGTTGGTCAAATAAACCTAAATCCAGGGTACACGCCTGATTGTTTGATTAGTATTTATATTAGTTTTTCCTTTTTGTGCCGTCTGCACAAGATGCTTGATGATTATTATATTTCACTTCATTGATATTATTCAGGGAGACTACTGCTCTTTGGGTTTCTGTTGATGTTCCAAGTGATCAACCTCCTGGACAATATGAAGGAGAAATTCTCATTACTGCTACAAAAACAGATGCAGAGTGAGCCTTTTTCTTTTAACAACTTTTTTGTTTCCGATTTTGTGTTACAAATTTTAGTTCATAACCTTTCTTTGTCAACTTCAACCACTATACAGATCTTCTGTTCAAAGTTCAAGCAAGGTTGAGAAACGTCAATTGTATAAGGAGCTTAAGGAGTGCCTTGACATTGTTGATCCAATCGATGGAAAACCATTAGATGAAGTGGTAGGGTTTTATTTTCAGTATTGTGTGTCATTCTGGTACTATTTTTAATTTTGGGTTTATTATGGTTTTTTCATCCAAGCATCTAATTTTTAGGTTGAAAGGGTGAAATCTACAACCATATCCTTAAGAAGAATTCTTTTGTCGCCATCATTTTCTGAATTCTCTTCAGAAAATGGGTCAGCAGATGTAATGGAAGAGGATGCCATTTCAAATCTCTCTCTACGATTGAAGTTAAATCTCACTGTCTGGGAATTTGTACTCCCCGAAACTCCTTCCCTTCCTGCTGTATTTGGTGTATCCTTGACGCATATAAAATGTCAGACAAACAAACGCATTTTACTTTATTTTGTTTTATTTATTTTTCATAACTCTTGAAAAAAATATCACTGGTAGTTATACTATCTCAGTTTGGTTATTAGATGCTAATTATATCTCTGCTTACTAGTTAATATACAAGTGACATTGAATGTGCATTTATTCTTAAATGGTGCATGATACCATACATTACAACCATTATATCGGTAATAAAATTTTCATCGTGATGAATTCTTTTACCAATCTAATGACGGTAACATATGGTGTGACAGGAAAATTTTAATTGGTGCATCTCGAATGCAGTCAGTTTGCAATACAAACTCTGGGAATGACCGATATGAGACTGTCACTTGTTTACTTATCAATGCTTATTTTGCATTTCTCATTCATCGTGCACTTTTGGTCTATATCTTTGTGAAATATGGTTTATTTGTTTGCCCGTTTCGTTGTTTCCTTTATTCTTCACTAGATATCCGATACTGTGATTGAGGATCGCTTTGGAGTTAAACATGGGACAGCCGAGTGGTATGAGGCATTGGATCAACATTTCAAATGGCTTCTTCAATATAGAATCAGCCCCTATTTTTGCAAATGGGCTGATGGTATGCGTGTTTTGACATACACGTGTCCATGGCCAGGTATATTTTTGAGGCAATAGGTTTGACAGAGTTGCTACCTCAAGAAATAATAGCATTGCTGAATATTTCCCTTTTGTCATTGTAGCGGATCACCCAAAATCAGATGAATATTTTTCAGACCCACGGTTGGCAGCATATGCTGTACCATATAAACAAGTAGTCTCCGGGTATACAGTCAGTTGTCCCCGTTCGCTTCTGTCAGGTATATTTGGAATGAGAACTGATGAAATTCAACCCACCTGTTGATGTGCCACAGTAATGATGCGGCGAAGGATTACTTGCAGAAACAAGTTGAGATATTGAGAACCAAGAACCACTGGAGAAAAGCTTACTTTTACTTGTGGGATGAGGTACAAACATGCGGGCTAGAATTACTAATAAGTCTACCCTAGGATGATGTCATAGTTAAGTCATCCACCTTTATCCTAACTTTGGATTGAATATTGCTGCTAAAAAAACAATCAGCCAAGCGACTTTTCTAATAATCATTGATTAATTGCATGACAAATCATGTCAGAATTGTGTCTATCTCTCTCTTCCCAAACACTAAATAAGCGGGCCTTATCAATATTTATGAACATTAGAAATAGGCCTGCATGCATTTTTCATGTGAGAGGATACGTTGCCATAACTCTGAACCTGGTCCAGTTCATTATGATCCTAACAAGCTAATTTTCTTTCTAATTTTGTCCAGCCACTGAATTTGGAGCAATATGATTCTGTTCGCAACATGGCCAGTGACATTCATGCTTATGCTCCAGATGCTCGTATTTTAACTACATACTATTGTGGTACGTTTATCTGTATATTAAATTATTCTAATTTAACTTCGACTGTCTTGTCTTGTACATAAAATAGATGATAGTTTATTTATTTTAATGTCATTTAAGTTGTTTCTCATACTGGCAATGCCTTTGTTTTGCTTGGCATATTAACATTTTGGAATGATCGAAAATATTTCACATGGTTGTAACAGCTGGTTGTAATTTTATTCTTAAATATTAATTGATCGGATTGCTGAAACGGGTATCGCCCATTCATAATTACTGTTATTTGATCAAAGAATAGTTTTGCCAGGGGAATGGCTGCAGTTTATTTCTGCTAAACTTTTCCATCTTTGGTTTTCCTAAATTACTTTATGAATAATAGTTTTGCTGAGGATATGACTGTAGATTCTTTCTGCTAAATTTATCTTCAATCTTTTATTTATTATATTGGAAAACCATATTTTATAATTTTTAACAAATAAAACCTTACAATGAGATGTAGAATGGTAAACATTTGCTGACACATCCTTGGGATTTATTGTTTTACCTGTCACTAAATCTTTTTGGTCGGCAAAGTATGTGTTTAGATTAAACTTGACAGTAGTGCATATGAGGAAATCCTGCAGCACAATCTGTATCTATATTTCAATATTTATATAATAGTCAATCACAATTTTGCTTCGTTGATTATTGATTTTGTTTTATGTCTCCGATAATTGTAAGACTTGCTTCTTTAATTTACTTGCATATTCTTAGACGACTCCATCAATTCAAAATTTGTCTCAGCGTTCTCCAGCCAGTACTTTCATTTTTAGCTTCTGTAGTTGTTTCTTCTTTTTTCTGAGTGTATCTTATTGTGTGTTTGTTCTATGCAGGGCCAAATGATGCACCTCTTGCACCAACCCCATTTGAAGCTTTTGTAAAAGTTCCAAGTTTTCTGCGTCCTCATAATCAAATTTATTGCACGAGGTATTACTTTATATTGAATGTATCTCTATCAAGAGTAGAGTACATTTTATATTTATCATATAACTTCCACCTATTCACTGTTTTGTTTGCTTCAAGTGTTTCATTATATATTTTTGGGGATTTTTTTGACACGAATTAGTTATTAGGTTTATTTTATTGGTTTTCCTGGATGCCATGTGACTTGCATATTAAGATCTTGTTGCGATTTAAACTGAGTACATTTTTGATTTAAACTTATGATTGTCAATTTGTCAGTATGTCAATTTATTATTCTTTTTCTCCTCATTTGTCCTTTCATTCACTGTTTTATATTTATCATATAACTTCCACCTATTCGCTGTTTTATTTGCTTCAAGTGTTTCGTTATATATTTTTTTTGGGGATTTTTTTGACATCAATTAGTTATTAGGTTTATTTTATTGGTTTTATTGGATGCTCTGGGATTTGCATATTAAGATCTTTTTGCAATTTAAACTGAGTACGTTTGTGATTTAAACTTATGATTGTCAATTTGTCAGTATGTCAATTTATTATTCTTTTTTTCCTCATTTGTCCTTTCTGAACTCTGGTGATGCAATTTCTAGTTGCGGGTGAGATGTTCCTGAAATCTACTTATTTAGTGAGACTCCATATATGGTGAAACAATTTCCAAAATATCAATTTATATGATTTGTTTTGTGAAGTGGTTTTCAGAGTCTTGATCTGTAGTCGGTGGTACTTCATTTTCTATTCTTCAACTTTTTTCCAAAAGCAGTTAGAATGTTAGATACTGTATCTTTCTCATTATTGTTGAATGAATTATTATCTAAACTGGTTTTGTTTGGGTGAGAGGTTTTATGCCTCACAGAGGTCCAAAAGTGCCTCTTCTCGGATTTTGTTGCCTACATCTATATTTTTAAAGCTCTCATTTGTGGTTCAATTTCATACCCAAATGCTATTATTCAATATAAACTTGAAAGAGTAATTTGAACTTCAGTTAGTTTGCTGAACTAGTGTCATTTTGATGGACTTATTTCGTAAGTCTTATTTATTGTGCCTGTGGAAGAAATAAATTTTACAAAGGTGAAAATAAAAGTGGGAACCATGAACATCATAAGTTTTTTTTTTTTTTTTTTTTTCTTTCATTAAGCATGCTAAGAACTTGAATTGTTTTTACAGTGAATGGGTCTTGGGGAATCGAGAGGACCTGGTCAAGGATATTACTGCTGAAATACGACCAGAGAATGGCGAGGTAATGTTATATAAGTTCATTGTCTTTTCCTCATCTGTAATTTGGTTTGTGCTCTTACTTTCTTCCGAGTTGATGGATATTTGTTTTTTCCTCTACAATGATGCTGACCATAATATCTTAAAACGGATAATAAGGTCTCTTTTAAGGTATATGAGTTTTGTATTTCTTGAGCTATTAAGCATGCTGTGGATTTCTTATGATAGTACCATGTGTCCACCTGTTCACAAGGTTCAACCAATGTTACGCTATTCTGTATAACCACCCCCAAAAAAACAAACTGGTTTACAAAGAGTTTCAACCAATGTTACCATATTCCGCATAACCACCCCCAAAAAAACAAATTATAAACTGGCGTATGCATACCCATTTCCCTGTTTCTATTGCTATTGCTCTTGCTAATCTATCTGTGAAGATTTTGAAAATTAAAGAAGGCAGTAGAAACCAAAAACTGAAGAGACATAAAAGTTGCATAAATACAAAATGGAGAGAAAATTAAAAGGCCTTATTTGGAAAACCAACCCAATCTACAAAGATAAAGCAATAAATGATGAATTGAAGAAACATCACTAAGAGTTATGTATACCAGATAACTATGGTCTTAGCTATATGTTTCTTGGTTTCTTTTTTTCTGTGGTGTCTACCAAGCTCTGGATTTTAGAAACAGCACTAGCATCAATGTAGTAGGATAACAGTAACTAGACTTGATTCTTAAAAAAATTCCTTCAAATTATTGTGTATTAACAATTCAAACTAAGGCTCCATTTAGCTTATTTAAGGAATTCATTGTGTTTATGTTCCCATATGCTTGTGCACAATGCGCATTCTTGTGCCCATGTTAATGTAGAAATTAAATATTTGTGAAAGATGTCATGTTCCTAACAACCAACATTATTACATTGATGCATTTTAACATATTTCCTGGCAAATACTTTTTCCCGCGATAATTATGATGATATTTCACCAACAACAGGTTAAAATCGAAAATCAATTTGAGTGGGTATACTAATGCTAAAGTAATTGGCCTGTTGTGCAGTGACGGATCCAGGAGTTTTGAATTGTGGGGGCATCATATATTAAAAATTTATAGCATTATATATATGTTACATTTCATTTTCAAAAGCATAAATACCCATCATAATTGTCCTCTACGACGTTTTATATTCTAGAAACATTGAATGATTTTTTCATTCTCAATATCAATAAAAATATCTCCCTCCATATAAACAACCAAACAATCATTTAACCAGTCAACTCCCATTTGATTTCGCATCCGATTCATATTATCGAAAAAGGATTTGAGATATATATGATGATAGGTGTGGGTCATGTGATCAAATTGTCAATTATTGATACATTATACTACTTAAACAAAGGTTTTTAAAAAATTTGTGTAGGCACAAGCTCACACATGCTTGAACATACATCCGTCCCTGCTGTTGCGCTGTGAATATTTATTCATTAAATGCAAGAATTCCATTTTTTTGTTTCTATGTAGAATGTAAAAATCCTGTAGATCTGACAAATAACTAGTGATTTACAATACTTCCTCGGTCCCTTTTTATAGGACTACTGTACAAAAATCTTGGGTATTAAGAAAAGTTGTTGGAGTAATAAATTTGTCACAAATGCATATGACTATTACCAAATTGCTCTTTGTGCATAAATATATTTAATGTTAACTTATCATATTCCAAGATACATTGATGGTACTAATAAGGGCTATAATGGATAAAAGAGTAATAAATGCATTTAGAAATTAGTAGATAGTCTTGTATTTAGTGACAACTTTTTTTGTAAATGGTCTTATAATTAGGGAGTAGAATGTGTATTACTATTTTGCTGGTGCCTAGTTTTATTCGCTCATTACAGGCATGTGATTTTGTTACAGGAATGGTGGACATATGTCTGTATGGGACCATCAGATCCTCATCCAAATTGGCATCTTGGAATGCGAGGAACTCAACATCGTGCTGTCATGTGGCGTGTGTGGAAAGAGGGTGGCACAGGATTTTTGTATTGGGGTGCCAACTGCTATGAGAAGGCAACTGTAGCCAGTGCAGAGGTGATTGTGTATCTTGTTTATGTTATCTTAAGTTGGAAGTTCATGGATCTGTTAGAACTTGGGATATTGTATTGTTATTTTTCTACAATTGATATATTTTTGTGACAGATAAAATTCAGGCACGGCCTTCCTCCCGGTGATGGAGTCCTGTACTACCCTGGTGAGGTATTCTCATCTAATCAACCGGTGGCTTCTCTTAGACTAGAGCGCCTACTCAGTGGCTTGCAGGTAGAGTAATTATTTTCACTCCTCAAAATATTGCAAAATTATCTCAACAAATATGTATCTTGACGAACTACTGATCTTAATGTAAATGCTACTGGTAGAGCTCGATATTTTATTTTATTTTTTATAATTTTACATGGTTTGCATCTACGTTTCTTGTATGAAGCTCTGTTTTCATGGCATTAGCTGGTATACGTTTCTTGTATGAAGCTCTGTTTTCATGGCATTAACTGGTATAAATTGTTGTAAATAATTTTTCTTTTATATATTCTGATCTTAGATTTCATGTTTACCTTTATTTAGGACATCGAATACCTTAGACTTTATGCTTCAAGATATGGTAGGGACGAAGCCACTGCACTTTTGGATAGAATGGGAGTTTATTTTGGTCCTGAGCGTTACACACATGAGCACATGCCAATTGATGCAATGAGGGGTCAAATATTCAATTCGTGCCGTTAATGATTTTTTTGTACCGACAATGCTTGAAAGGTTCGAGGGGTTCATGTGGCAACTGCTGAAAATATCAGGCTTCAGTGTTTAGATTTTAAGATATGCCAATCTTCACCTAGTCTCGTCATGATATATACATATTGTAGTGCACAATTAGAACTCTATAGATACGGAACGAGACTGTTATACATTTGGAACGTAGTAGGTGAGAAATATTTTGTTTTCATGTTGTAGCGCGCTATTTAAACACTAGATATGGAATCCTACTGATACACATTTGGAACGTAGTTAGATGAAAAATCTTTATGGGACCATGAACTGGACATTCTATCATGAGGAGAGATCGCAGTTTATTTAGGTTTACTAGCAGTTATTAGCCTTGCATGAAGGGTTGTATATTCTCAAACATTTCTCTTTTAGTAGCTTGCATGATGCACCAGTAAATTTTGGGGTTCAATCATATGTAATAATATACTATGAACTAGTTGAGTTCAATCATATAAAGTCTGTTTAGTGTGGGTTCATTTATTCATTACTGTGCATTTGTGTGACATATGGATAAAAGGTTTTTTTACGAGAGCATAATGGATTGGCTTTGTATAACATTTAAATTTAAATGTAATGACAGTGGCAATAGGGTTAATAATGTCATTGTATTAAGTCTTGTATTAATGTAAAACATTGAGAAAAGATACGATCATAGGAAGCTTGGCCCAGAAGAGTGTTTAAACAAAACTTGGCCTGATCAAGTTAGAGATTAGACTCAGCAACAGGGTATTCGCTCCGAACTAATTTTTTGTTTTGATAGTTTCTTTCCATTGGAGATAACGAGGCATTGTTGAAGATTAAATGTGTCAAATATTGTTTCAGTAAAAAAAATACACGCGTTTGATCATTGGTAGGAAATTTTGATTTTGCCTCTAAATCTATGTTTGATTGAAACTAAAAAAATGCTTTAAATTGAAAAAATACATTATTAAGATTTTACATCAAACTCATTCTTTAGAGTAAAAATATCCAATCATAAATCAGTTTACGCCAACCTTATTTTCACTAAATTTAATTTAAAAAAATAAGTTCATCTAATATTATGTTTATAAAAAAACTCACTCAAACACATAATTAAATGTCTTTGTGGACATATCTCAACTGATAGAGAAAATGTGATGTGTAAGGGCGGGGTTTGAATTTCATATTCTCCATTTATTCACCTTAAAGATGAATTTCCAACCAATAGCCAACTTTAAGAAAAAAAATCTAATTAAATGAAACATTAATTAAATTATTTGTCTATATACCGGTGGCATCAAATATTTTCTTCTATATTAAGTAATTTTCCTTATGTTTGAAATAAAGTCGTTTGAAAAATTAATTCAAAAATTAAAACTAGGATTATATTTTTGGAGTGCAAAATAAACATTTATACAAGAAGAGTTGTCTTCTCATCACCAATTTCTCACCTATACATCTCCTGAAATAAATGCTTCGTCACTATCCTTCAAAAAAAAAAAATGCTTCGTCACTAATACCTTGAGTTATGTTCAACATTAGCATTTCAAAAGCCTCTCGAGAAATATTTTGGTTTGAGAATCGTAGATACAATGACATGTGGTTACATCATAATTCACCAACTATTTTTTTCCAAGCATTACTAAATTGAAAGCGTATAAGAACTTTTTCTACTTGCCTTTGATAGAGTCCACCACTCCAAGAGTTTAATTTGCGCCAAACTCTATCCTTGATGTAGTTGAAGGTGCTTTTTTTTTATTTGAGTAGTGACATTTGGACAATTATTTGAAACAATTTAGTGATACTTTTTCTTTTCTTTTTTTATTGATCAAAAGCAATAGAGAAACAGAAAATGAGAGAATAAATACATAATATGAGTATGAGAAAGATGTCAAAAAATTATCACAAAGTGATTGTACAACTATCATTTTTATTTTTCTTCTATCAATTATGGAATACATGTCTAAATATTTTCAGGCCATTAGGCTAATATGCACTCCTAGAATGAAAGACTTGGTCATGATGCTCCTGACTATATTCCTGATGTAAAGAAAATATTTGATTTAATGAGATTTATAGCCTGCCCTAATGCACGTTCATAAGTGTTAAGGCATAGTTCGAGCTTTATCATCTAAACCCTAAAAAATAAATGGCAACTATCTACAAATAAAGGTGAGTAATAGGTGGAGCTCCACTGCAAATCTTTGTCATGGAGTTCGTCCACACGATCACCTTGATGGAAGAGAAGATAAAGTCCCTCCTCACAAAGAATGAAATATTACGAGAGAACATGTCCCCTTGACAAATACCTCTATTTGGTACAAATCGGGTTTAAATCAACTAGCATGGAAAGTTGATTGTAATCACACACGATATAACATCCAATCAAACCTATTTGTTGGCAAATCTCATTTCGAGATGACGACTTTTAATTTTTTTTTGGTAGGTAGTCTAGTGGCAAGAGTTTACATATTATAAATGTGGAGAAGTGGAGTGTCAGGGGTTCGAACCTCTATCCCTACATAAATTATACAATGTCACTAACAACTGAGCTAAGCTCACGGGGACGACTTTTAATTTTTAAATATAGATAAATTGTTTAAATGGAGCCTTAAATATATTTCTGATTATGGGATGAAAATGAAGTTTTTTTTTTTACGGAAGCTGAAAATTAAGTCACTACTTTAAATGTGTATATTTTGGTGAGTTACTAATCCTCTATACATGCATTTTAGAATAAGCAAAATGAAACAATCCACACGGTATATCCATATCAAATACAAAGGAAAAATTACATATAGTAAATGGCAATGCAAAGTTGACTAACAATCATAATCAAATTACCATTTATGACAAACTTTTTTTTTAATGACACATTTATGATAAAAGGAAAAATTTAACTCAATAGTTTTGATTGTTAGTCAAATTATATAAAATGGCATAATTTCAAAATAAAAACTTAGAATTAGAATTTTTTTAAATTTGCAGAAATATATATGAATATATATTTTAAATTATATAATATCTATTTATTTATAGGATATATTTTGCATTGGTCCAAAAATCATAATCCCAAATGATTAAATTGCTTCTTGCATATAATTTTTTTTGTCCCTCAATTTCTTTTTCTTTTTTTGTGAAAATTAAAAACTAAAATTCAAATGGTCTTACACATGCAACAACGTTAAAACTCTTAGGGAGAGTCTGCCGCCCATTTGGGTCCCACAATGCTCAAGGGATTAATCTATGCAGTTGCGCACGGAGGATACCCGGTTTACACAAAAAAAAAATATTAAAAAAAGTATAAACAATGAAATGGTCGTATTATAAAACAAAAATGACATGTTATTTTTTTTAAGGAAAAATGTCATGTTATTAAAAAAAGCGGTGTGAAAAAGGAAATATAATACAACATTATTTGTATTTCATATATTTTTTTGAAGGGGGTATCCATATATTAAAATTAAGGGTTAATAGTGTTTTTCACCCTTATAATATATGCCATTTTCGGTTTTCACCCTGGTAAAAATTTCAGTTTGATTTGCATCCTTGTAAAATATTTTTTTTTCTTTCGGAAAACCACCCTCCCCCATATGACTGTGTATATTTGTTGATGTAGTATACTGTGTGGCACGCTGACTGTGCATATATGTTTATGTGGCACGCTGACTGTATAATTTTTTTTATTTTTTTAAGGGTACACGTGACATTTGTACCTTTTTTTAAAAATAATTAAAAAAATAAAAATGAATTTATATTAATTTAAAAAAATCTGAAAATTAATTCTCGAAAATTAAAAATCGTAAAAATATATAAGAAAAATCACGGGATACATATTTATCAATGATACATAAAAATAAGGGACACGTATTTGTCAATGATACATAAAAAATACGAGACAAATATTGCCATTGATAAATATTAAAAAAATGAGACAACTATTAATCACTCATGCACAAAAAAAAATCATAGGACAAATATTTTTTTTTTTACAAAAACAATCACGGGACAAATATTAGTCATTGATAAATATCAAGAAAACACTAGACAAATATTTATCAATAATACATTTAAGAAAAAAGAGACAAATATTTGTAATTGGTGCATAAAAAAAGTACGAGACACGTACTTAGCACAATTTATTTATGTGAAGTTTATATCGTTGATAAATATATATAAAAATGAAACAATTATTTGTCAATAATAAACACATAACATATATTTTTCATTATAAATATAAAAAAAACATAGGACAAAGAATTATTATCGATACATAAAATATTATGGCTCAGATTTTTTTTTTATAAGGCAAAAGCAAAATGACATCCAAAAAGAGCGACGCCTAACTAAGTTGGTACCCTACTCTAATCTTTTGTCAATTGCTCATATATATTATTAAAAAAGAGAAAAATATTACATAAAAACTGGGGGACATAAACCTAACTCAGTAAATCCGCACAAAAGTGTAAGTTGACCCCAAACGGGAAAACACATAACACAAGTGGATCATCCTCTAATTAATCCTAAAACTAATCAAAGGTCTTCAGTGCGGTAATTGGATCGTCCGTCAACACAGAAGCGAGTCCATATACCATCAACTCCCTGCAACAACGGGTAACAAGCTAAACAACCCTTTCGAGTCCACAGTCCAAATCAAAGTCAAACACAGTGAATGGAGAAACTAAATTGACATAAGAATCATCTGTCAACACATAAACGATTCAAGATCCATCAACTTCCTGCAAAACAACAACAAGCTATAATTGCCCTTTCGAGTCAAACCGTCTGAAACAAATCCACTAGACCACGACGTCGGTACACAGACTGTAACGCCCGTTTTGAACTATTTTATTTATTTAATTATTTGATTGAGTTTAGAGTCTTTTTAAATAATTTATTTGATTTATGGTGATGTGTGTTATTTTTGTGTTATGTGTTGGTGTTTTAGTAGC
>Ga0209282_1000712_pt1 | contig 16643 bp, 24 predicted proteins | sample Mtrugardesep15_FD_187529 | JGI IMG/M metagenome (GOLD analysis project Ga0209282, IMG submission 187529) | Root nodule microbial communities of legume samples collected from California, USA - M. trunc garden sep15 (SPAdes) (version 2) | ecosystem: Host-associated > Plants > Roots > Nodule...
CCCCCCCCCATTTTCCCTCAGGCAAATATGTTGACATTTTTTCTCTAGAATTTTTTCTCTTTTTCCTCGCATTTATTTTTTCTGATTTTTTCTAAATGAGAGATAAATTACTCTTTGGGTTTCCCCCATATGCGTGTCTGTTCGAACGGACACGCATATTCCCTTATTCCCTTCTACAAAATCACGTGAATAATAAATGATTATGTACCAGATTACTAGGGTACGTGCTATGATGATTTGGCAAAGTATATAAAGGTATGCAAAATGTTCGATAGATGTAACAAGACATATTCAAATATATCATTTTTAAAAGTTGTTAAATAATGGTTGATATTAATAAAATTCCCGAGTCTCCCACAGGAAGTAATTCATCTATAGAAATTACTGCTACTCCAACTGTTATTGTTAATCCTTCCAATTTATCAGCGCCTGATACAAATAATACCGAATCGAAAAATAAACAGCAGAGTCAAGGAAATATAGAAAATGAAATTTTCTTTCTCACATTTCCTAAGACATGTTTTCAATTTTATGGTTGTAAAAATTGTCAAGAACGAATGATAAACTGTTCTGTTAAAGAAAATATAGAAGATAGAGAAGATGGCCATAAAACAATTTCATTTAAGCTTTGTCATAATTGTATTAGAGAAAATCTAAGAATTTTTCATATAATTAAAGGCATGTAATAAAATTATTAGTCTACTGATAAGGAATCAAGAACATCGTGAACAAAAGATAAGAAGCGAGTAATACTAGGTACCGACTGGTACCATTTAGATACAATTTATTAAGGAAATAACGATCTTCTCGAATGTAACAATCCAAGAGATACAGCAATTTCATTGAAATACCTAAAATGCTGATAAGCGAGTGTATAAAAGATTCAGTGATTAAAGAATTTTATTTCATTTTAAACATTTGAATTTCATTGATTTAATTTATTTAGATGTATTCCAAATCTAAACGATCATTAAAACGATGTCATTCGGAGCCAAAGGAATGCCAAGAACCAATTGAACAAATAAAAAGAAAGAGAAGATATTCAGAAAATAATGAGGAAAAATTAAATGAAGAAGGGGAACAAAACGCATTGGTCTATAGAGAGATTGATTCATACATCAGCAAATACAAGCGATACAACACATACAATCATGTCACAAAATTCGTCATCCGCTCATTTTCAGGAGATCCAGAAGGAGATTTAAAAAAGGTATTAAATTTTTATAAATATTTTCTAAATATAATTTAGATATTTGGTAAATTAATCGACACGGCAATTGAAAAAACACCAGGAAAAGTTTTAAAATACAGCATTTTATTGTTTGCTGATGGATTGGATCGACCTATTGAAATACCGCTGCGCGAGCCAGAGCAAAATTCCCCAGAAGCAGTAGTTCATAAAATGGCCAAAGTGGGAGCTTCTTTGGATACAGTTGATTTGATGAGAGCAGCAATTACCGTCTATATCACAACGGTTGCCCCTCCAAGAGGTTCTGGCCGAGGAACAATTAGCAAAAATACCGATGTTTTTGCTTATTTTGGGCTTGATGAAGATCAAATTATTAAAGTTTTACCTCAAGTATGCTATTTACTAAATAATTAAAGTGAAATAATTTTAGGAAAGATATTGTCTTCCGATTGCGCTGGAATTAGGCCGATTATTTCACGATGAAAAATTTGGTCAAAAGCTCACGAGAGAAAATAAAAAGGCACCATGGTCATTAATGCGCTACCCTACATTTGAAAAATTAAAAAATAATGAACAACGTCAAAGAGAATTAGGTCTCCAACTATTGAGAGCAGCAAAAATATCGACAAATATAAAAGATTATGGCATTGAAGAGCTTGAAATAATGCAAAAATATTATGACAAATTATACCCAAATATGTACAGAATTATTGCATTTAGCGAAGAATCGGCAAAAATGCCTATATGGTTTAAAAAATTTCAAATATTTTTACAAATACATTTTAGGATTGGACCAAATCATAGAAGGCAATACAATGTTGTAGTGTATTTGAAAGATGGACATTGGAATGCAATAAAACATATTGAAAGTTTTTTTCGTTTCAATGAAAACAGATCAATGTATTGTGCCGATTGTGCTGATACTTATATCAATCCTATTAATCATGGAATAGACTGCCCAGCTAGGTAAATAAAATTTGAAAAATATTAAGCAAATTTATTAAGGTGCAAAGGATGTGGAAAAATAGGTCCAGATTATCCATGTGACCCTGAACCAAATTACAATAAGAATTGCACAAAATGCCATCGCATTTTTTCAAGTCAACAATGTTTTGATAATCATTCTAAAACTGGATGCTGCTGGAAATATAAATATTGCCCAATTTGCAAAACTACATATCAAAAAACCAGCAAAAAAGATCATATCTGCGACGAACCATTTTGCGGAAAATGCTTTACACATCATTCACGAGGAAGAGAATGCCACATTGAGAAATATTGTCCCAAAGAGAGACTGCCACGCTACAGAATACTTGTAAGGAAAATAAAACTATCAAATGCATTATTAATAAATTCAGGCATTTGACTTTGAATCGACTCAAGATACTCCTACAGATTTAAAAGGAATATTTGAACACTGCGTCAATTTTGTGTCTGCAAAATGGACTTGTACAGATTGTTTGGGAGAAATTAATAAGGAATGCGAATATTGTAACGTAATTGGAGAAATAAAACCGAGAAAGAAAAGCAGGAAGAAGAGAATCATTGAAGAAGAGGAAGAGGATGAAGAAATGCATGAGCAATGTAATGATGGCATTAGAAGTAAAAGTTGGAGTGAATTAGATGGATGTGAAAATCCATTGCGAACTTTTGTCCAATGGTTGGTGACGGCATTTTCAAATAATGCTCCAACAATTGCATATGCCCATGCAGGAGGCCATTATGTATAAAATATTTTTTATTAATTCTATAGATTTGTACTTAGGACCATCATTTTGTGCTTCAAGAATTATGTAAATTATGCAATGTTTTCAATCCTTCAATAACAATCAATGGCTGCAAAATCTATGAAATAAATTTGAAAGGAAACAAACTATATCATCGTATAATTTTTCGCGATTCATATCGCCTAGTCAGCTCACCTCTCGACGGCCTGCCGAAAACTCTAGGATTGGATTGTACTCCGAAGCAATTCTTTCCTCATTTATTCAGTAAAAATAAATTTGGATATTAGAGAATTTATAAAATTTTAGATAAAAGAGAAAATTATGATAAAGAATTGACACATTTGCCGGATCAAGATATGTATTGTTGGGAAGCAATGAAGGAAGAAAAATTAAAAAAATTTCGGCAATGGCATAATGAAAATTATTTTACTCCTTTTTCACTCAAGGAGCAACTTCGGATTTATTGTAAATAAAGAAAATTATAATAATTATTTTAATGAATATTTTTAGGTGAAAATGATACTGAGATATTGCTGCAAGCAATGATAAAATTGCGATCAATTATTATTGATATCACTTCAAGATGTGTAATTCAAGAGGCAATTTATGAAAACAATGAAATAAAATATGTGGACAAACCAGGAACAATGGACCCAATCAAAGATAGCCAGACGATAGCAGGGATTTGTGTCAACATTTTTCGTGGAAATTTTATGAATAGAAAAGGAAAAGAACCAATACCAATTGTTCCAGAGAAGGGGTAATAAATTTAAAAATTTCATTTTATTATTAATCATATAATTAGATATGAGCGAGATTGGCGACAAAGTCCCGAAGCGATAAAATATTTGGAATGGTTAGAACATAAAGATGGTTTAAATATAATGCATGGTGGCAAGGGAATTGAAAAGAAATTCGTTATTGATGGCAAAATTCATTTCGTTGACGGATATGACGCAGAAAATCATGTTGCATATGAAGTGCTAGGCTGCTATGTACACGGATGTCTCGAATGTTTCAATCCTTCATCGATTATGATTAACAAACTTTCTGCTCGTGAATGTAATCAGCAATGGATTGAAAGGAAGAAAAGAATGGAATCAGTGGAGGATGTAATTGGAAGGAGGATGACTGTAATTGGAATTTGGGGGCATGAAATTAAAGAGGAAAAGAAAAATAATGCCGAAATGAAAGAATTTTTCCGGGAGGCGCCAGCTAAAGGCAGAATTGATCCCAGAACAGCTTATTTTGGAGGTAATTTTGTATTTAATTAAAAATCATTTTGGAATTAGGGAGAACGGGACCATCTCGCTTATATGCTGCCGCAGATGAGAATTATGGTATTATGATGGCCGATATTGTCAGCTTATATCCGTATCTTAAAATCTATTATTTTATTTTTAAAAATTATTAAGATTCATTAATTTCACTTGCGAGTATCCCGTTGGCATTCCAGAAATCATTATTCCCGAAAATTATAATTGTGACTGGAATCATCCAAATGATTTGAAAGACAAAGGATTATTCAATGTAAAATAAATTTTAATAAAAAATAAATAATTTTTAGGTTCGTGTAATTCCTCCAAAAAATCTCTTCCTTCCTGTTCTTCCTTATAGAACAGATGATAGGTATATTATCACAAATTATCTAATAAATAATTTTATTTAAGACTTTTATTTCCACTTTGTTCAAAATGCGCGAGAAAATTTTGTGATGAAACACCAATTTGTAAACATGGAGACGAATCTTGTTCTCATAAATGCAAACATTCTGATATTGAAAGAAGTTGGGTTGGTGTATTCACACATTTGGAGCTGAAAAAGGTAAATATATTTTCTTAAAAATAATTTCAGCAATTTTAAGGCCTTGGAAAAAGGTTATAAAATTGATTTATGTTATCGCATTTGGAAATGGACCGAAGATAAATGGGATAGCGATTTATTCAAGGTTTTTAGATTAATTTGGGTATTTTATATTCATTTATAATTTAGGATTATGTAAGATTATTTTTGAAAATAAAAGTCGAAGCAAGTGGCTGGCCGAATAAAAATTATGAAAACAATGAGCACATGCAGCAAAATTTCGTCAAAAATTATGAAGATTTATATGGAATAAAAATTGATCCAAAAAATATTTCATTTAATGCAGGGCTACGAAGTCTCTCCAAATTGTTAGTTAATATATTATACAATATAATATCTAAATTCTTTCAGATGTCTAAACAGTTTATGGGGAAAATTCTCCATGAAAAATGATTACAGTTCATCTGAAATCATTTCATCTCCATCAAAATATTATGAATTAATATTTGACCATCGTAAAGAAATCAGTATGATCATAAAAATGGATGACGATGCGAAAGTACTTCGTGTTGTTCACAAACCGAAGGATGGATTTGTGGAAGAACACAAATGTGCAAATATATTGATTTCTTTGTAAACTTTTTAAGCATTTTATGAGAGATAATTAATTTTAAGATGGACAACAGCAGCAGCGAGACTACATTTGTACAAATTTATGGAAGATGTTGAGCTGGATAATGGAACGTCCAAATTGTTATATACAGACACGGTAAAATTATTTTGTTTTTCAAATATTCATTGATAATTACAGGATAGCGTTATTTTTAAATATTTGAAAGCAAAAGGACCGCCATTGGTACCCGGCCAATTTTTAGGCGAGATGACTATCGAGTATGAAGGTAAATAAATTTACATATATTTAATTAATAATTATTATTATAGATTACGATATATTAGAATATATATCTGCAGGTGCTAAGCAATACGGCTTGAAAATGCGAGAAAAAAACAATCCGACAAAATATAAATTCATTGAAAAATTACGAGGAATTACAATGGTAGGAATATCATTTAAATTCAATCATATAATTTTAGGATGCCAAAACCACCGGGAAATATAATTTTCATTATGAAAAACTCAAGGAAATGGTCATGAACTATGGCAATTCAGAACCAGTTAAATTGTCCTATAGTCGAATAAATCCCGACAAATATTCGACAATTACGACTCGACAACAAATTAAGACTTATTCTCCAGTTTGTAAAAAAGGAATTCTAAAAATAGAAGATGAAAATGAGATGACATTATTTCCATTTGGTTATTCTCAATGATTATCAATTATAAATTAATAAATATATTAAATAATATGGCGAATCGATTTGACAATGAAAAAAATAAATACATATTTAATAAATATTCATATAGAATTTTTCAATAATTTTACTTAATTAAAAAATTAATTTAAATCAATATTTTTTTATTTTGCTATATGAATAATTTTTTTAGATTATTTTATATTTATTTTATCCCAATATTATTTTTTATTTATGTTTATATTATATAAAATTTTATGTATAAATATAATTATTTCAATTAAATATTTAAAAATCCTATAATATATTCATCATTAAAATTATTCAAATTATTTTCCAAATATTTCTCATCTTATTCCTTTCATTTCTTTTTCATCTTTTCAACGGCATTCAGGAAAGCTCTTCGTCTGGGTCCTTTGCTCTCAGCCCATACAAGCGTTTCCTCGGGCACAATATCCACAAGTCCATATCGTTCGTCGACCCAATCAACCGTGTCAACCCCCATTATCCGAAATCGCCCTTCGAGGTATTCATCTCCATCTTCATCCAACATGCCTTCAATCCCATGTGTCCATTCATTTAAGGTTTCCAAGAGACCCAAGTAAATCACTGCGATGTTCCCCAACGATTGCCTTTGTTGACCCTACGTTTTAATTTATTTTAATTCATTTAAAATATTCCAACTTTTATTTCAAATTGGAGTTTTTTGCCTGGTTCAAGTTGCTCTGCCATGTAAATTATTTCAATCAGCAGAGAACAATATGAATCAAATTCCTTTGGAAAGCATTTCCATTCACTGAATATTCCATCTACTAGCGGCAGCGAAGGCCATAATTCTTCTGGGTCAGATATTTGCTTTATTGAACGCAGGGAAATTGGTGATGAACATTGTGAATAGATGGACACACGGTTAAAGATTTCCATATCATTTTTGGCATATCTAATAATCACTGGAAAAACAAATTGGCCAAAATGATGAAGCGTTGACGAAATATTTTCGCCACCATGAAGACGTGTGAGCGACGCTAAGTCACATTCGAAGGAACTCTACAAACAAATATAAAAAATTTGATTCAAGTTTTTTTATTCCCATACCCAGATAATTAAATATATTCCACTCCATTCTGGATTGATAGCAAAAATAGAATTAACATAACGTTGCAAATGTTCAAAGCTTGCCACATAATTAGGTACCATCCATTTGTCGACAAATTCCTCCAATGATAAAGAAAATTCACTATGTCCATTTGAGGCAGTTATGATAGAATTCATTTTTAGGAATTGTAAAGATTTAGTGGTTTATTATTGTGAATAAATATTCATGAACCAATCAGTTTATAAAGGAAATCAGCAAGTAGAAACAAAACGAAAATGATAAAATTTTGATGAAAATTGGTCAGCAAAATTTATTTTTTGACCAAAAAACCCGGCACGGACTGATACAAATTTCATGCAAAAGAGAGTAAAGAAGCTATAAATGAAAGAACCAATAGAAGGGAGCAGTTTTTTTAGCAGAACTGAATTGTTTGAGTTCAAAGGAGTAAATAGATAATTTTTTTGCTAGACAAAACCACAAAATCACAGCAAGAAGAGGACATGCAATAAGGAAGAAAGAACAAAAGAAAAATTGATAAGTTTTTTTAGCTGGGACATAAATAGGTCATTTTTCAATACAAAAACCCAGTGGTACCAGATGATACGCAAAAATTTTTTTATTCAATTTTTCAAAATTATTAAAATGCTACAATTTTAATAGTATTTAATTTTTATCAAATTTAAATAAAAGTGATAATTGATTTTTAATAAAATAGCAAAAGTTTTATTCTTCTTCCTCTTCTTCTTCTTCTTCTATAGTTTGGAGTTTCTTTGTTGCAGGCTCATTATCTCTATCCTTCTCTTCGTCATTAAATTGGCGTTTTTTCAGCGAAGGCTCTTCTTCGTCTTTCTTCAGGCGAAAATCCGTAACAACATAGTTCTATTTTAAAAGTTCAAATTTAGTAAATTTAAAAATTAATTACGTTTCCTTCATCCATTTTGTCCTTTCGAATTCGTAATATGTATTGGCCAGTCTCTTTGAGTTCATCGAATATTTTTTCGATGACTTTACCCGAATTTTCTTCCTCCAAAATTTTCAATTTTTGGGCCGAAATTCCACAAATTTTTTCAGCGAGGGCCGAGAAAAAAGTGCACCACAATTTATCTTTTCCAAAAATTTCTTCTATTTCCGTGTTTAAGATGATTGCATGTTCAGGTTTTTCACTTTCGTTATAGCACTTTGGGCATTGGAAGCTTCCTTTTGTTTTTTCCACCATTTTTTTGTTGCATTTACCATAATCGGTTTTCTTGTCGCAAGCCTTAATTTTAATTATTATAGAATTTGATTTCTTCTCTAACCGGATATAATGAATATTTTAAGCCAATTATTTGGCATTTTACTGTAAAATAATTGATGCCCTCATCATCGAAATTAACCAAATCCTCAAAGGTTGAAAATGGTTTCATATTTGAATAGAGTTTTGCAGCGGAGAAAGAACGTTTATATTTATTCATTTTGGGAATATAATTAAATAAATGAAACTATACAATTATTTGCTCTTTTTATACCCAAAATTACTAGGAAGAATCAGCTCCAGATTCATTTTATTCTATTTTCAAAGAAAACTTATTTTGATTCAACGAAACAAACAAAAAAATTAAAATATGATTCTTAAAATATATCTTTCTTTACGTCTAAATCTGATAAGAAACACTTGAAATGCGAATCATATGTAATTATTTTGAGAATCTATACCATATTAAAATTCTGTATCATTCTGTATCATACACATGATGATAAGAAAATTATAAGGACAAAAAGTTTTAATTTTCAATGAAATTCAGTCAAATGTCAACGTTATAATTAAAAGAGATTCATATGTAACTGATAAGAAATTTCTTAATAGTCTTCTGAATTATCAACTTGTTTATAAGTGTCAGTTCGTGTCATTCAAGATTAAATATGTACCGAGTATAATTATATAAAAATTCATTGAAATAAAATAACAATTCGTAGCATTTTAGAGTTTTGCTAAGATAACAAATTTTCTGGAACTATATAAACGCAGTATAGCTAATGAATGCAAATCAAAAAAATGAATAATTTTTGTCCCTGCTGCCTAGATGATTGTCCATTTAACGATGTATGCTCTGTCTGTGAAAGTCCAATTTGCAATGTTCTTGAATCATCTGATACAAATCCACCAACTCTTTTTGGAATATTCGATGTAGGTGAACGCCAAACACCAGAATACAAAATGACAAAGCACCTCATTCTCTTCATATACAAGCTAATGTTATTTACTGAAGAATTAATACTTTATCAAGGACTACAATTCCCGGATAATTTTGCGGAATCGAAATTGGCTGTATCAAAAATTATGACAGTAATTGACAAATGTGAAATTAACAATATGCAATTTCGTCAATCGGTTAACCACCACATAAGAAGAGGTATTAATAAATTTATTATTAAAAAATTTTAATATAGAAGCTATATATTCAAACGGCAATTTGCTTGGATATTTGCAACGCATTCTTGATATTGTATCATTTTATGAAAATCAAAGAACTTTGGAAGAAAAAGAGGAAGCTAACCGCAAATTGACACAAATTATAAATGAACGTTTGGAATTTTTTAGTGAAACACTTTTAACATCCATGCTAAAATTAACTGTCGGCTTTTGTTTGTTCTAAATTTTCATTGTTTATTATTCTTAAAAATTGTATTAATGTAATCGGATGTATATCGATAAATTCTGCAATTTTATTTTTGTCAATTTTTATATCATATTTTTGAGAGCTCAAATAGATAGAGGCAGCAGTTAATGTGTTAGGGGATTTATTAGGATATCTTCTTTTTAATTCCTTATAATATTTCTCCGCTTCTTTTTCAGCCATATATGGAAGATTAAAACAATTGATCATTCTTGTAATTAGACCAATATTATTGGTAAATTTTAAAATTTTGATTTCCTCAATTTCATTAGCAACAATTTTGTAATATTTACAAATAGTTTTTACAGGAATATTACTTGTATTTGATATTTCAGCAAAAGTTCTTGGAGCAGAAATTTTCCTGCAGGCTGTAAAAATTGAGACAGCGCAGCATATCTCTGAAGAAACCTTCTTAAAACATTTTAATTTATTAATTTTCTCATAAATTGCTGCTGCCGTTTTTATTGCAGAATCACAAAGAAAGGATTTTTCAGCAATTTCTAAAAGGAAGCTTGGTACATTCAATCTGACTAATAGTGAATTTTCATTAGGATAATTATCATAATTTTCTTCTTTATAAATTAAGTTATTTTCATAAGGATCTAGGCATCTATCTAAAATTACCAAACCACATTGGGTACATATAACATCGCCCGTTCTATAATCATCATATAATTCAGCATTAGGATGCAAATAACAAAAGATTTTATCCATATTGGAAAAAATAAATATACAAAGCTTTCAATTGCTTATATAGATTTTGTTTTCAAAAATATACGTCCAATACTTCCAAGGGCCAATAATCAATGTGTTTTCCTTCTACTCCTTTTAATTCCATCACACAAGGCAAATTCGCATGTTTGAGTATTTTGCGGTGACGAGAATACATATGCTGACTGACAGTTATTCCCATGAAACCATTGTAGGCGTATTGTGTGTCAGCTGTTCGTGTCGATAATGAAAAATAGTCGACTTTCCGATTTTCTTTAAGATGATTGGTGTAAAATTCAAGGTGTTTCATTTTCAGTTTTTCGTCCAGAAATTGTCGATTTTCCGCAATAGTTAAAATGGCTCGTAATTGACCGGGTTTACAGCGAAAGATATAGCAAATGAATTTAATGAGACGCATTTTAAATCTGAAAAAATAATATTATATTTAATACTATTTATACCCCTAATAATTGAATTATAATGTGCTTGAAAGATGGAAAATTCAATTATAATTGATGATGATATAAAATTTCGTCATCCTTTTAATATGATAATTAGTGGTGGTACTGGTAGCGGTAAAACTGAATGGATTGCAAAATTATTAAAAAATTATAAACATTTAATTTCTTTTCCAATTGAGCAGATTATTTATTGCTATGGAATTTTTGATCCAATAATATTTGAATTTGAAAATAATTTTGGGGTAAAATCGCATCAAGGTTTGCCATCAGAAGAATATATTAAAAATTTACCAAAAAATTCATTGATAATTTTTGATGATCTGATGCTAGAGGCAAAATCTGCTTATCTTGATTCTATTTTTACTAGAGGCTCACATCATTGGAAACATTCTTTTATATTTGTTACTCAGCATATTTTTAGTAAAGATATAAAAATTGCTAGAAATAATGCCCATTACATAATTTTATTAAAAAATATTCCAGGCCATTTGCAAGTACGAAATCTTGCATTACAGCTTTATCCTACTAAGAACGCCTTTAATGCTTTTATGGAAGCGTATAAAAATGCAACCGAAAATAATAAATGGGGATATATTTTGATTGATTTACATCCCGCATCAACGGAAAATTTACGATTACGTACAAATATTTTTCCTTCAGAATCTCCTATCATAATTTATTTAGAATGAAAACTGTTCATGATAATTTAGAATTTTTAAAAAAAATTTCAAAAATAAAATCTTGCGAAGAAAGGAATTTGCTTTTAGAAAATGCTAGTACAGAAGAAATTTTAACAATACTAGAATGTACTATAAATATATTGAAATTCAGAGTAAGATTGAATAACACACAAAAAAATAGACTTAAAAAACATGCAATGTTCTTAAGAGACTTATCTCGAAAAAGATCTGAAAAATCAGTGAGAAAATTGATTCAACAAGGAGAAGGGGGATTTTTACCTGCTTTATTAATTCCTATTATTACTCAAGCAGTCGCTTCAATAATAGCTAAAAATGGTTAATCAAATGGTAGTTATCCCTTTGGATGTATATAAAAATTTACATGAAAGGGAGAAAATTTTAATGAGTCCATATGACGTTTCTCTTTTGAATTATAATAAGGAAATGGCTGAAATTTTAGCAGATCCCTCAATTACAGATGAGACCAAATATGCAAAATATGATCAAATAATCAAAAAAATAAAAAATATTCTTGGAGAAAAATTAGAAAAAAATTCAGTTGAATCAAAAATAACGAACGCAATCAATTCATCATTTTCAGCTCTTGCCACTTCAGATAAAATAGAAACCCCAAAAATAATAATTAAAAAGGTAAATAAAAAACCTAAAATTAAAATGAACAAAAAAATTAAAAGAATAATTAAAGAAAAAAATAAAAAAGAATTAAATGAAGGTGAGGAAGATCAAAATTCATATTATAGCGCAGGGAGCAGGAAAGCGAGTGTAACTGAAGAACCAAAACCTTCTTCTTCTCTTATTCAGGAGACAGGAAATAGCAAACGGAACACAAGAAATCAAATGTTTGAGAAAAGCCAGACGATATTATATGAATATATTAAAAGAAATTCTAAAAAGTTCGGCATATCTGAGGATGATAAAATATTTAAGGAAGGAAGCAATGTAACATATCAAGGAAGTGATCTTGGAAAATTAGTGAATTATATGATTAGAGGAGATGATATTAGCTCGCGTGTTAATAAACCACCTGGATATGATCAGCTTTATAAGCTTATAAAAAATGATCCTGCTGCATTTAAAATTATAGAAACTAAGCAGTTAGGCAAAGGTTTTAATCAAAAAAAGAAATATTTATTTAAGCCAACACTATGGAAGATATTTTGAAGGATGTTTATTACAATTTAAAATCTCCTGCGTGCTTTTCAGGTGTAAATAATGTTTTAGACGAGGCTAAAAAACGTCTGCCTACGATAAGCAAAAAAGATGTGGAAAATTTTCTGGCAAAACAAAGAACCTATACATTGTATCGAGATGTAAAAAGAAAGGGCCCAAAATTAAAAACTATTCCTTCATTTTTGAACACAGATTGGGCAGCTGATTTAGCAATTTTGGCGAAATTTAGTAAAGAAAATGACGGAAATAATTATTTACTCGTATGTATCGAATCATTAAGTAGAATGCTATATGTTGAACCAGTAAAAACTAAAACTTCGGCTGATATGATACCGGCCTTTGATAAAATTTTTAAACGAGCAAAAATCAGACCTTGGCACATTCTTACAGACAAAGGAAATGAATTTAATTCAAAAGCAATGATGAAATATTGGAACGATATGGATATAATTAAATACACTTCCGAGAATCCAATCCTTCATGCAACACAAGTTGAGCGAGCAATTAGGACAATCAAAGACCGTCTGACAAAATTTTTAAGTCAAAATGGTACAACTAGATGGATAGATTCAATTCAGCAAATTGTAGATGCCATAAATAATACAAAACATACAACAACGGGTATGAAGCCAGTTGATGTGAATTATGAAAACGCTTCGGAACTCTATAAAAAGCTATATTCAAATGAAAAAATAAAGAATAAAAAACCAAAATTTAAAGTAGGAGATAATGTTAGGATTGAAAAACATAAATTAACGTTTAGTAAAGGACTGGCAAAATTTACAGATGAAATTTTTACTATCGCGAAAGTACAAACTACAAAATACCCCATTATTTATAGAATTAAAGACGATGATGATGAGGTAATAAAAGGCATTTTTTACGAAAATGATCTATGTAAAGCTTCACCAGAAACTACATGGAGAGTCGAAGTTTTAAAAAAGAGGGTAAGGAAAGGTATAAAAGAGATATTTGTACGCTGGATAGGATATAGAGATAAGTATAATTCTTGGATTCCAGAGGAAAATTTAGTAAATTAATAAATGTCTTCTTCTTTTTATATTTTTCTACCTTCTAATGTTAAAGGAGAAGGCAATAGTACATCTTCTTTTACAGTTATGTTACCAAAAAAACTTGAATTCAATTCGCAATGGGGTGTCGCTCTAACAGATCTTATTTATCCGTTTAGTTTTCCTAATTTAGGAACAAATGAAGATCAGTACATCGATATTAAATGGAATGATGGAAGTAATGTTAGATTATATTTTCCAAAAATGACATACAAAAGCTTTAACGAGTTAGCGAATTCGCTTCAAACCATCTTAAAAGAAGGAACAAAACGGCTTTGCCAAATACAGGAAAATGATGAGAATTCATCACCCAGAAATAGAAGAAGTCTGATAATTAATGATGAAGTATATGAAGGGGAGGGCAATTCCTCTCCTATATCAGAGCAATTAGCCAGAGCTCAAAGAGCCGCTCAGCGATCATGGGATAATGCAAAGAAATTAAGCCAGAAAATACCTGATTATTCAGTAAAGCTTAATAATTTTTTAAAATCATTAGAAGCGGGTAATTTTAGAGAAGAAGATCAGGATAAATTAGAAGAACTAAAGGCAAATATTTCAGAAATAATAAAAGAAAATTTAGAAAATCAAAAAAAGGTTTTGCAAATATTGCAAGCCAAAAATGATGTACAAAGATATTCAAATAATAATAGTCTTATAGAGGCTAAGCGAAGCGCCGATACAGCTAAAAAGACTGAAAGATTGCTTGTAGATTCAATGAATTTAATTAAGGATAAATTTGACGCAGCTGAAACTCAATATAATGATTTGCTAAGTAGTGCAAATAAAGCTTCTGAAATAGCTATTTTGTTGAAGGAAAATAATGAAACTCAAAGCACTGATAAAGCCGAAAATAATATTGCATCTAATGTATCTCAAAATAAAAAAATTGATGATGAATCTGATAATAAAACGCAACTTTTGCCTATTCCTGAAGCATTAACAGCATCTAATGGAAATAAAAATATTACTCAACTTTTGCCTATTCCAAAAGATTTAACAGAAGCAGAAGAAAATGCAAATAAAAAATCGGCATATGTTCCAACAGATGTTTTAGAGCAAGCTCATAAGAATTTATTCAAGCGTCTAGAGGAAAGCAAGCAGAGAAAACAGAGAAAAGAAGAAGATAGATTGATGGCAAATGCAAATATTGAAGAAGAGAGAGAGCGGCTAAGAAAAGAAGGTAGTCAAATTTTGATTGATTGCAATATTGTATCTGGAACTAATTTTGAAAATTTACATAATTATGTAATTTTCAAATATGATGAAAATCAAGAAAGATTTCGTATAATTTTGAACAAAAATTTCATTAAAAGCATATCATTAAGTTCTCAACTTAAATATTTATTGGGGATGGAAGGTGATAGTTTTTCATTAGAAATAAATGAAGCCAGATATCTACCAGATTTACGCGCGGGTATAAGCACTATATATATTTATGCAAATCAATTGATTATGCCTACAATCATAGGAGATAGAACCGCACCCATACTCCGCATTGTTACCATAAAAGGTAATCCAGGTGATCTAGTAGAAGAACATTTTTTAAATCCTCAATATTTTAAACTTACTGAGAAAACTATTACCCAAATTAGTATTGATCTAAGGACAAGCAGTGGTAAGTTAGTACCATTTAATTACGGTGATTGTATTCTTTGCCTACATTTCAAAAAATTATAAAATGATATCAACTGTTCATTTTCCTTTTGACCCAGATTCTGAAGATTGGTCTGAATTTTTTGAAAAACAAGTTGGCGGATCATTTTATTTTGAAGGATTGCCATATCAACGAGGCGGTGGTTTAGGCACAATATTTTCCTCATTATATCGATTCCTGCTACCCATTGGAAAAAGCATTGGGAAAGAATTGGGAAAGGAGGGGCTTGAAGCCGGGAGCAGATTATTGAATAGGCTTTCTACCGGTGAAGATTTGAAAACTTCCCTGATTAATGAAAGTCAACAAGGTCTAAAAAATGTAATTGATCGGGTGTATGAAGAGCGAAAGAAAACGCAACAGGGAACAGGAAGGAAAAGAAAGAGTATAAAAGGCTCTAATAAAAAAAGTAAAATCAAAATAGCAAAAATTGGTCCTCCTAAAAGAATTGATTATCTTGGAACTTATTAAATGGCTAGTGTTAAAAAAATAAACGCAAATTCCGCATCTGCGGGTCATAGTAGTCTTTCAATCTTTAGCGTCCCTCCCACCAATGTAAGTATTACTAGATCCCATATTAGGGAGATCCTTCCTATGAATTCGATAGAAGAATCGCCTTATGAGTTAAAATTTAGTAGCGATAATCTTTGGGTTGATCTTTCAAAAACGTATCTCTATTTACAGTTAAGCATTCAGAAAAAGTCGGGTAATAATTGGGTTCCCATAGTTGCGACAGACACTGATGTTGCACTTATTAATGGAATAGGAAATGCTTTTGTTCGGCAATTGCTAATAAACATTAATGGCGCGGAAGTTTACGATTCTTCAAATCATTATGGGTACTTGAGTTATATTAAAACATTATTAAATTTTTCAGAAAATGTGAAAAAGTCAATGCTGGCATCTTCTGGCTACTATGAAGAATTGAAAATAAATGATGCGGCAGATAAAGGCTTTAAAAGCAGAGTGGAATTAACAAAGGCCGGAAAGATTTGTGAATTGATGACAAAACTGGATTTTGATTTGGCTAATCAGCCATTATTTCTATTAAATAATTTAGATATTCTCTTTACAATTTATAGAGCTGATGACT
>Ga0209282_1000714_pt1 | contig 16632 bp, 8 predicted proteins | sample Mtrugardesep15_FD_187529 | JGI IMG/M metagenome (GOLD analysis project Ga0209282, IMG submission 187529) | Root nodule microbial communities of legume samples collected from California, USA - M. trunc garden sep15 (SPAdes) (version 2) | ecosystem: Host-associated > Plants > Roots > Nodule...
CTAAGACAAAAATAAAAATTCATATTTTCAACACAAATTTTTTATTAATGAATTCATTAACCATTGATTTTAAGACACCAGTTAGCAACAGCGTATTCTATAAACATCCAAATTATACAATTTTACTATTTTAGAGATCAAGTTAGCTACTCCAAGGTATATTCCGATTAACTTAAGGACTGATGTGTCTAAAAGTTGAAGTGAAAAAGAAAAGATGCAGAAGCAGGTTTGATGTATAGATTAATGTGAATGCATGGTAACATGATAAAATTACACATAACCACACACCAATAGAGTCCATGAAAAAGGGGTAGTGAAAAATAAAAAGGAGGAAAAGAGCAGAAAACAGTATTAGGAAAGTTAAAATAAAGGAGGTTGATTTAGTTTTGAGCATGCAGGATCCAATGTGTTGTTGCTGTAAAAAAAGCATAAAAGGGACCACAACGTTGTTGCCTCATATACACTTTCGAGGCCTCACGCGCCGCTCTTTGTTCACCCTTCTTCAGACACAGTAACAGTAACAACACACACTTTCACATCTCCCACCTCCACCCACTTTTCTTTTTCCTTCCTACCAATACCATGCATCGAGTATCAAATCATTGAACTCCATTCTTATCTTTAATTTTGTTAAAAACGTACATGTTACAAATATCATAATTTAATTACTTGTTTGCCAAACTATTTTTCTTATATAATAAACAGGTCAGTTAAACCTTACAATTTCACATTACTTGAAAATTGAGGTTAAACTTGGTTTTATACAACACTCGGACTTCTTAATCTAATGAGACACTTTTTATAAATGAAAAAATTGTAAAAAATTTACACTCAAAACGAACAATGTTCAACCGTGTATGAGGTTAGAACCAACATAATTATAACAATTATTTTCTTGAAGAAGCCTTTCTATTTGGTTTTTTAATTGTGCTTTATTGTGTACCTATTTTCATCATCTAGTTACAATTTTTCTCATATATACCATAATCAAATAATTTTGAGAAATGAGATCTAAATAAGCATACTTTAAATTGTCTTATAATGTTCATATTGCAATGACCAGTGAGAATTTCCTGCTTTTCTAAGTAATAATTGCAATAGCTTAAGTGAAGGGTGTAATTAGAAGGAAAAAAAATTATGACAAAACTATAAGTATTTCTCTACTATAATAGGAAAATGCTAACTAGTGTTCCAATAGCACTAGTTAAGAAAGAAATATTATTATTAAATATATATTAGAGAGAGATTGATAAATATTATTATTTACAAAAAAAAAATTAAAATGATAAATGTTATGAATTAGTTGTTAAATTAATATTTCATCATTGTGCAATTCATGTGGATCTCTCAAGTTGGATTCATTTTCAAAGTGTAAAATCGTATGTATATCATCAAATAAAAGAACGATTTAATAGTGAATGTTGAAAATAGAGTGTTTCTAACAATAAACATGTGATTGGCAAGAATTTAGAAACTAAAACACCTCCAAAGGTGAAGAACTTCCTTTGGATAATTTTTAGAGTGTGTTTACCGACTCGTGTATTGTTGATTGATCGAGGTTTCATTGCCCATCTATGTGTCTGGTGTGCGAAATTCGAACAAGTTGCATCAACTATATGGTCGAGCATATTGAAGAGTCGCAATTTACGAGTTTGGCAGCAAGTTATAGAAAGTTGTAATCAAATTATAGAAAGAGTGAAACACATGTTGGCGGATTGGAAATGGGTGAACAACAACAAGGTGCATAATGGCTAGTATGTGAACGCAATTGTTGCAGGTTCATGTGTTGTTACAGCAGTAGAGGAAGAAACACACAGCAAGAACAAGTGGAAGGGAGGAAATCGAAACTGGGTCGATTTAAATGTAATATTGATACATCTTTCCCCTCACCTTTGGATTGTGTTGGGTTTAAGATGTGCATATGGGATGCTGAAGAGTGTTTCGTACTAGCTAAAACATTATGGTCTAATCCAATAAGTCCAAGAGACATTGGTGAAGCATTGCAACTTTTACATGCATTACCCTCTTTGCATGATCTACGACTTTCAAATGTTAATTTTGAACTTGATGCCAAGAAAATAGTAGATCATTACAACAAAGACAGTATTTTAGAATTTGGAGCCATTTTTTATGAATGTAAACGATGTTGTCACTTATTTTTTGAAAACTCTCATGCTGAATTTAATCAGAGGCAAACCAATGAGGCATTTCATACTCTTGCACGAAATGTTTCATTCTTAACTAGTCTCCATATTTTCATTGATGCCACCGTCTTGTATCTTGGATTTAATTTCTAATGAAATGCAGTGAGTTTATTTCCTAAAAAAACAATTACCACGTGATTACGTGAGTCTTATAATAAATCAAAACCCTCATGACATAATTATGAGGTAATGCTGACGCAGAATTGCGCACAATCACCTGTGATTAATACATAAACGTGCGACGATCACACATGCTACCTTATCTTGTTATTGTCAAATTTGTTAGTCAGTTGGTTGCACTATATTGCTAGACGAGCTATCATTTCATAGGATTATTTCAAGTGAGTGCATAAAGTTCAAAAGTTAGAATACACTGTATTTTCAATTCAATGAAGGCATATGTGCTGGTACTTTTAGGCATTTAAACAATTTTTGAAAACAAATTCATATTAATATAATTTTACAATATTATATTTTTTTTTTCATTTCTTTTGACAATTTTAATTAATTTAATTGATATTCATCTTAATGATCCAATTAAAATCAGCTCATGTGACTAAGTTGATTCTGTATTTCTGTTCAACCTAAAAAAATTGATTATATTCAAGTTAGTCATTGTTATAATTTTTTTAAGTTATGTAAATCTGAATTAATCAAATTTCATTGTGTTTCGGACCGGCTACAAGGCCCAATAAACCAAGACCTAATCAGTCAAGGCCCAAAAAGACTAGTTCACGACGGCGATGGAACATGCTAAGCTCCGCGCACAGCACCACATGAGAACGCGCCTCGGGTCTCTTTGAGCTATCGAAGCCATCTCTAACCTCCTCCTGAAAAGGCACCGCATTTCACGGAGACGGTTATGCTCTTACACGCCTATATAAGAGTGACTTAGGGTTGCCCACAAGTACGAATCACTTTTACCTTATTTCGCACATATTCACCTCATTCTCATAGTGGTTTGAGTGCTAATGTGTTTGCAGGCACCATTCTCCTCCGCCATAAAGATCACCGTGAAGGATCAACCTCCATCGCAACGGAGCATCAAACATAACCTCATTGGACAGTTCAGATTGATTTAATCCAAATTCCACCAATATCAAGCCCATTGTCTTCCCTAATTTCTCCTGACGACCATCTCATTGGTGGATCTCTCTTCAATCCAAACAAATCTACACGTCTTATCAGCATTATTACATTAATATTCTAGAAGAAATTGGCTTTTTATTTTTCAACCAACAAAGACAGAGAGGGAGAAAAAAGGAAAATAGCTAAAAGAAGAAGGAATCTATATACCGCTGACTTATTCTTATGCTTTTTTTCTGTTCTGGTGGCCAAATCTGTAGTAAAGTGATTGTGCAGCACATTTTGTTAGTACAGGTGTGTTCTTTCCCTATCATGATCAAAAGTGTGTTTCTATTTGTCTCAAATTTAATCTTTCATCATACCAGCAATGTGGTAGACAACGACTTTGGTGTCCATTATTTTTCTTATAATCCAAGCCCTACCTCCCTAATTTCATTTCCATCCCACTTGCATACCCTTTTCTTGCTTGCTAGAAGACAAACAATTTTCATCCTTTTCCAACAACCTTACTATCATTACACAATAATTGGAAAAGATGTTTATAAATAACCAAGCACAATAATTTTAGGAGCATTTTTTTCATTTTAAGGATATATAGATGTAAATAGTTTCAAACAAATACAATAATTAACTAGGAGTACTTTGTACCTAAAAAATAAAATTAACTAGAGTACTAAACTTATGTTTGGAAAAAATAGTTGAGGGTAGATAAGCTAGCCGATAGCAGATGAACTTCTAGCATATGGTAGATAATGGATAAACATCTTATTGCATTTGAAGTGTATAGTAAAATTAGCGATCAAACCATCTCATAAATATAAGATGACATTAACATATATTTTTTATATTTAATTTTTTTCAATTAAGATAATGATGATAAAAATATAAAAAAAATGTGGTGCATTATAAGTTATAACCTCAAACTCTACTTAAAAAGTATCATCTCAAAAGCGCTATAAGTTAGCGACTTGATATTGTCAAACATCTCTACTTTGAACATATTACTTAATAGGTTGCAAGCTAGCGACTCTATTGCAAAATAGAATCTAAACCAATACATATACAAATGTTTTTATTTCCTTTTCCTATTTTCTTGATTATTTTTTTCTTTTTTCATCCATAATATTATTATTTTTTCTTAGAAAGAAAAACTAGGAGTACTAAAGATAATCAATTACTATATGCATAATTAAACAAAGGAATAAGATATTAAAGAAAGTCAATAATTGTCAAAGAAAGAGGGAGATTGCATGAGTGAAGGGTAGAATTTGTAAGTGTATATTTTTCTCCTTGTCTTACCTTTTACTGCAACTACTAAAATTTCAAATACGCATGCCATTGTGATATCCTATAGTTCAAAATGTTGACGTTTCTTGTGGAGTCCACACTAGACACCAACTCATCAAGTAATGCACGTTGGCTCGACTAGGAAAATTGTTCAGTAAATGTCATGACAAAACTTGACCAAAAAAGAAAATGTCATGACAAAAAAGTTGTTCGCATATTCGTGATTTAGGTTGTGAACAACTATTGCGCTATTTAGATAAACAGGGTGTGAAGAAAAAATGAAGTGGTAGAAAAAATACATATATGCAAAAGAAAAATTTATGATATATGTAACATTAAAATGCAAGGAGTATGTCTCTTGAACAAAATGAACTATGGTTTGGGTAATCTCGATCAAGAAATAGTTTTTGGATCATATGTTAGAAATCTCAGGTAGAATAGATAAAAAGTATTCAGCTGACGTTATATTTAAACCATAAGACTCTTCAACTTAATTGATTAACGGAGTAGAATTTAAACTCAAATATATTAACGGAGAAGTCTCAAATCGCTTGTAGAGAATGTTAGATTATGACTGAAATAAAAACGGAGGTAGAATTTAAACTCAAATGTATTTCTTGATACTTGCATTATTTTGAGGTGTAAATTGGTCATTTTGCTTTTAAAAGTGTTCGTTTGGTCCTTTATAAAAGTTCATTAAGTTAGCCTTTTCCGTCGAAACCGTACATAAACACCATTTAAGTAACGTGATATGACAAAATGAGTCTAATGCAACAGACCAGTTGTCCAATTTTCCATTTTTTTCCTAGAATTTTCTTCTTCAACCATAGGGTTTTTCACAATTTCATCTTCTCCTTGAAATTTATGTAGCTAAACTTCATAATGTCTAGCAATCACGCGTCCTCATGGTTCTAATATTCAAAATCCTTGAAAAAGCGTAGCTCAACTTAGTCTTCAAATGGTTCTCTAGTAAAGTTTTAAGATACCTTATAAATTAGTGTAGGGAATGAGGATATATTGTGTGAAATTGTGAATGGCCACACATTAATAAACTATGAACCACTAACTTTTCCAGTCCAATAATTTCCACTTTTTCATTCTTCAGTTCAAACTACTCTTTTCGTGCACACATAACCTTCTTGAAGAATGTTATGAATAGAGATTATCCACTCCTTAACCGTGAACGCTCTAACGAGCTGCAAAAGATTAACACAATGGCGGAAACACTTGATTTCGGTATGATCTAACTCCAAATTATTGTATATAGTGAATTTTTTTTTTAAAAAAAAACAATGAATTGAGTTAAGTATTAATCATAGAAGAATTTGGTGCTCATTACTCAATCATCCGCGTAAAATTGGATGCACAAATTGGTGGGGTTAGCTGCATCTTGGGCCAATCACCCGCCCCCATATCCATTCACTCCAATCAAGGTTAATGCCCCACTACACACTACGCATAATCTTTCCTTTCCCAACCTTCAATATCAATAATAAGGTAATAAATCCAAAAAGTTGCCCATAAAAGCTTCTTTGTTGAGCTTAGTGATAAATAGTTAAACACCAATTTTCTACTCCCACAAACAACCCATGTTCACATACAATGACAAACAAACCCCATCAAAACCCTACAATTTTTTTGCCTTTCAAACCATCAAAAATTGAATATGAAAATTCCAAGAGCCTTGGATGCCGAGTTAGTGGAGTTTTTGCCGTTCCCCACAAACATGCCATTAACCATATTAGACCAACAATTTCAACTCTTGCTTTTTTATTTTATTTTTCTTCCCTCACATGCACATTAGGTATATTTAATATAAATAAATAAATAAAACAAAAAAATAATACTAAACCAAAAGCTAAAATTTCGCCTTTATATACGACCCGTCATGTCTCCCCTTGTCCCTAACCTTCTTCACTCTCACTCATTAGCTCTTTCAAGTGTTTCTTCTATACCTTGGCCATTTATCTTACATTATCAATCTTAAATTTTTCCTACCACCCAAAAAAATTAACATGGCCGGTAAGAATGTGTCTTTGACAGCTACGGCAGCTGCGGAAGATGGTAGCTTTGTCGAAGACAGCGGTGGTGTAGTGTGGAAGAGTAATTCATTAAATACGGTTAAACACTAATGGTGTAACAACCATCAACACAAAAAAGGCTTTGCAATTACACTCTCCCGAATTTCTAGCACATCAGAATTGGGAGAGTGTGAATATTGCATTGCGGGGAATTGAGGGTAGCGGTCCGAATTACCTTTAACTTTTACTAGTTTATTTTTATTTTTATTTTTATTTTGTATGTTGCATCTTTATGTATTTGTCACTGATTTTCTTTAATCTTCTTTTTTACTTTTGATTATGTTTTTATGTTATGATTATGATGGAATCATGGGATGTAAGAGATGCATACGAGGTTGCTGGTTTGGTACTTAATGCTTCTGGCATGCATCACTTACACTCATTAATGTACTATGCTTTGTTATGAGTTCGGCTCTACTATATAAAAGGAAATGACTTTGTTTTTTTCTTTATCTTCTTCTCTTGAATCTTCATTGTGTTGTTCTAATATGCTTTCTATTTGTTTTTTCCTTCGACGGAGTGAAGCAAAGTAGACAATGATACGATACCAACTGTCCAAAAGAAATTAATTTTAAAAAATGACGAAAGAATGAGAAAGAAGTAAAGCAACAGAAAAAGCAGAGTATGTCTTTGATGAAAGAAAAGCTGCACAATTTGGTTTTTATTTAATCTCTCTTTTTTATTTTTGAAGGATATTTAATCTCTCTTTGATATCTTTTTTACAATGACACAAAAGATTAATTATTTTTTTTTCGAATAAGTCAAACTAGTTTACTAAAATTAGCATCGACAGAATAATTGTTGTTTTGACTAATTATGTGCATGGCTAACAATAAATGTAATTTTTGTGTAAACCAAAATCTCAACGCGCAATTGTAGAGAGGTTGGATATTTGATCCTTCAAGTCGAATAAAACTAAATGTAATTCAATGAACTTGTAGATTTTTTTTGTACTGGTGGTATAATTTAACACATATTTATCAGTTTATCTAGTTGTTTCTCAATAAAAAAAAAGGATTTGTTTTCTCGATAAATATATAATTTGAATGTTTTGTTATGTTTCTGGTATAAAAGGCAGAAAAATTACAATTTGGAAAACGAATATTTCGACTTTTCTGATGGTGCCTGGGACAAATTGTACTAACTGTTCTTCTAGTCTAGCAAACAGAGGTAAAGTTGATGAATTTTGTTTGGCCTCCCAAAAAGCAAAAGAAAAAGTTTCTTTACGAAACAATAATTATTAAACGAAAAACGTATTAATTTTACATTGACTATTTGTTAAAATTAGTATCGAAGAGAATCGACATGAAACTTTGAAAATGAACATTACAAGATCCTAAATCAACACCACCTAACATGGATACTGCCAAATTAATGGACTTTTTAACTTAGGTTCATGCTAACTTGTGCTTTAGGGCATATGTTAAGCAATCCAAAAATAAAAATATTTTTTTAAAATTTGTGCATTCAATTAATTAAAAGTTAAAAAATTAAATTCAATGCACGAATTGCAACAAATTTTTTTTACTCCCTCCGTCTCTAAATAATTGTCGTTTAAGTTTTACGCACGATTATTAAGAAAATGATTAATTGTGTTGATTTTGATGGTAAAATTAATATCATTTACTAAAACACTCTTATTAATTATAGTTAGTGGATTAGATAAGTTGGATGAAATTCAATAAATAAGAGTATAATAATGAAAAAATTAATCAAAGATGTATTAATATTCTAAAGTGACAATTATTTTGTGAAAAATAAAAAATGGTAAAAAGACAATTATTGTGAGACGGATGGAGAACATTTAACTCATTAACTTTTGTTTTAAGAGCACAAATTAACATTTCCCTTTAACTTATAATTCTACGAGGAATAAAGAGAAATTTGGGTGATTAATAATTAGAAATCATGTAAGAGTTTTACTTTTCCTACCCTATCTACTTCTCGTGAGCCCTATAACTATTACGAAATGACACATACTCTTTTTTGGATTTTATAATTTGAAATGAGTTTTTCCTGTGTTATGAGGTGAAAAAATGAGTTGTCATTAATTCGAATTTTATAACCCACAAACCTCAAAAAATAGTGTGTTCCTTGTTTTTTTCGGATCAAAGAATTCAAACACCCCCTAAACACACATTTTCAGGGAAAAGTAGTTAAGATTATATAATCTGAACTGTATCAGCACAAATTTTAAGTTTGTTTGTTGATGGATAACCAGTTTAAGGACCATTTTAAATTTTCTAACTCTCATCCTTCTTTTTTATGTCATTGTTAGTCGTTCATAGTAAAAAATCTGGTTTTCAGACTACTTAATCAGATTGCTCCAAAACTTTCCCCAGAAAATCAGGAAAAAAAAAAACAAAAATCAAGACTCCCCCATAAAAGGGACTTCTTGTGGGACTCCGCCCCTCAAAATCCTAAATTTCATCGTTTATACTCTTTTTCTTTTTTTTAAAATTTTTCATATTCTCAGAAAAATTCGAAAAAAATTGCATTAGTTTATTTGATTTTTAATTTTTTTGTGATATTTTTATGATTTTATCTGACGTATTTTTATCATTTTTTACTTTGTTTTTTGATTGTTTTTAAAATCAAAACTACTAAAATGGAAGATATTTTGATTGTTGATTAGCCTATTTCAGATTATAAAATCCGAACACAGTTTGGATGTTTTCGAATTTTATAATCCAAAACCCCTTGGAGATTTTTGTAAAAGTTATTGGGCGCGTGAGAAGTTTGTTTTTAAAATCAAAACTACTAAAATGGAAGAGTTTATGATCGTTGATTAACATGTTTCAGATTATAAAATTCGAACAAACAAAGTTTAGATGTTTTCGAATTTTATAATCCGAAACCACTTAGAGATTTTTGTAAAAGTTATAGGGCGTGTGAGAAGTAGATAGAGTGGGAAAAAAAGTAATTGCATCATGTAATTAGACCATTTGGAACCCACGCCCGACGTGGACCTAGATCTTACTTGGAACTTTAATATAATTTTACTACATACACCCTCACTATTGCTAAAACTTACCTGTGTTATGGAAATTGTGGGTGTCCATAGTCTGGTTTGAATCAATTTTAAGATAGAAATCATGAAATTCAAAGAATAAATAATACGAGTTTTAGTTTGATGGCTTTTTTTAGGAAAAAAATGCAAATACTTCTCATACACATTCAAACTCAAACTCATTGTCATACACATTCGATCAAAATAACACATTGAACTCATTAAACTAAATTCATACACATTCAACCAAACACATATACTGATATACATTCATTCATACATGACGTGTTCAAAATAGCCAAATCATACATAATTTGTAACATAAATGTCACGGTATTAAGTGAACTTTTGATCCATAAGAGAGTTCAAGTTGAGATGAAAGTGTGATTTCCTTTCCTTTTGTATCTATTAGTCTTCATTTTTGTTTAACTTTCTGCCCAGCAGCTAGTCAAGTTTGTTTCTGAAAGAAGGATTGGGTTTCATGAATAGTTGGTATGATAAACACATTTGCTCTTATTAATGTTATTTAATTTTGTATTTTCAGCTTTTTATATTAACTTAACAAGACATGAACTTAATAGTCTTGAATATTGGAATTGGACATGCCATAGAGAGAGTCTTTCATATCAACGATGGCGATGATGATTATATACATATGGTTGCGCCTGGCAATAGCCAAGATTGGCGTAAGAGGCGGTGTTGCCCTGCAGGTTGGATCAAACCGCAGCACATTCTCATGATAATCCTCCAAACAGCTTGGAAGTCTTGTAAACAATCTGCAACAAGATGATACACAAGTGTGAATGTAATTTTAATGATCCAAGTACTAATAAAATATTCGAGTTCAATCTAACCTTGATTATTACAAATACGAGAGAGGAAGTGGAATGACTTCATATGCACTTGAACTTTTATTGTTGATTAACCCGGACTTGATTAAACCGCAGCATATCTCCAAGATGCCGAATTTAGTCCAAAATTATTCTCTATTTTTTTTTTATTTTTTTTTTGAAGAAGCCAAAATATTATTCTCTATTTATTATCAAACCTGTTTATATTATTGGTATGATAAACCATGCTATTGTTTTAGTACCTAGCCAACTTTTTTCTCGAGTAAGCAATGCATCTGAACCCAAGAAAGAATCAAGATGGCTATTAGACAAATTGTCAACCCAAAATATGCTTTGGAACCAAAAGATTTGCACTACCGTAATTAAAATTTTCAGGCAAGCTTTTGATGATTTGCGTGCAATATCTATATCGCCATCATTAATATGAAAGACTCTTCAATGACATAGCCGTCATTGATATGAAGGACTCTCCAATGGCATGTCCAATTCCAATATTCGGGTGTAAAATCATGTTGGTGAATTCTCATTTTTGCACAGCTCAGACGAACAAGCAAATTTGATAAACTCTTCACGCCTTTTAAAACCTCAAGTGCCAGTGAAATCTTACTTAAGTATTGTTGTTCAAGCTGAAGGTAATTGAAGTGGCATTGGAGCTCAACTTGAAAAAAGTGACAAAGTAGATATTTCATTCATTGAGGCTAGTGATTACATCATGTGTAGAAATACAGAATTATGTGATATTATTTTTACAAGTTTACTCTTCAAGAATCAAGATAGAGAAACTGTTTATGTTCACACCATAATGTGTATGGTTGATTGTAAAAGAGGTAAATTGATTAGATCTATGTTGGTAAACAGATAATAATTGTGGTTGAAAAATTTAAATGAATTTTATAAAAAGCTACAAAAATTTCACATAAGAGCCTTGTTTAAATATGTTTTTTTTTTAACCTCTTGTTCTTAGAAAAAGGTTCTGATAATCCAGAGTTCGGTTTAAGTATAGTCTGACAAAAAATTGTTTTATGCAGGAATCGAATTTTGGTTCTTCCGAACAATTCGTCTTTTGTCAGAGTTTATTGAAAACTTGAGATCAATCATATGGTCAAGAATTTATACCATTTTTTTTTACTTTCGCACCGGTTTCTGACCCACCAATGGTAGGCGACTAATCTGGCTCGTGCGTAGAGGCATGCGCACTGGCCAAACGTTGTTCCTCCTGCGATTCGAACCTAGTATTGCTCGGATACGTTCTTGGAAGGAACTTCTTGTCACTGGAGTCCAAATAACTTGGTTTTATACCATATTCTTTTTTGAATAGACAAGAGATTTAGAAACAAAGTTAATTTAAAAAATTAAACGTTTTCTAAGAAGACAAGAAACAATTACATTTTGGACAAAAGCTATTGGAAAACGGTGTAATCTATAGTAATTTTGGACAATTACTAAAAGCCAATAATGATCTATTTAAACGATTGATAACAATAATCCCCAAGAATTCCATAATGTTTAACAAGTTTTGTTGGCAACAAACTCCTCCGTTAGTTCTGTATAGCACGATGGAGGGGAATATGGAAAGAAAAAAATTGACCAAATTGAATTGCAATTAGTGAAAAATTGTTGACTTGTAAGAAAGTTCATTACTTCTACGAAAGCTGCTTATTGAATGGTGGCGCTTAAGCAACCATTGGGTCCATTAAAATGACAGAAAACAAAACTATGAAAATGACAGAGTAAGCATTTTGTATTCAGATCCCGTAGTTCTACCAAAGTATTCAAATATAGTTATATAGCAATCATTGTACTGTTCTACGCTCATTGTCTTGACTCGTGATGATAAAATTCAAAGAAAATTAATTAAAACTACATTGAAAAACTATAATAACATTTATGACTGGGAAAATGTTAAATACTATAAAAATATTGTATGCTAAGAGCATAAAATCATTTCATACCAACATCCATATAAGATTCAGGTTGTGTACAGTCGTATGTATCTATCCCGGTTCTTCAATTATACACTAATTAGACAGTTTTGATTTAAAGTTAAATTTTATAGATTTAAAAAAAATTTGAGGAAAGATTTAAAAAAATTAAAATATACTTTGAATTTTGTATCGTTGGTAATTTGGACGTCCGACATACACTCTCAAGTCATAAGTATAAGCAAAAATTCTTGTTTTAGTTTTATTTAATAAATGATGTATGTGATCTTTATTATAGACAATATACATCATTTATTAAATAAATGTAAAATATAAATTTTTGTTTATATTTATGACCGGAGGGTGTATATGCACCTAAAGTTAAATTTTATATATTAAAAAAAAAATTGAGAAAATACATCGTTTATTGAATAAATGTAAAATATAAATTTTTGCTTATATTTGTGACCGGATGGTGTACTGATCTAGTCACTTTGCACCTAATTCAAATCCATCTAAATGGGGTGTGTTTTGTTACTTTTTTTACGCACAAACGCGTGATTAATTTTCTGTCAAAAAAAAAAACGCGTGATTAGTTTGTTTTTGGTGCAAATTATACTTTTTTATTAAGTCGATGTAGTATTTTGGAACGTGCAACACTAAAAACAAACACACGGTAGTAAACCAATAAGCTTGTCATCCAAGTACTCTGGTGGCTTCAACACCACGAGTTTTGATCCATAAGTAACATCCACAAACGTTATTGAATTAATTATTAGTTTAATATTAGTAGTATAAAAGTATATGGTGTACTCATAACTTGAAATTATATATGGTTTTGTTTTATGACTTTTTTTTTAAGAAGTTTTATGACTCATTGAATTTATAATTTTAATTCCAGTTATTTATATTTCCACAGTAATTCTTATCGGTGGTCCTCTATGAAACAACTTGTCTTGTTGTCAAAAGGTTATTTCTAGGATTTCTTTTAATTTGATATTAAATTGTTGTTTTTTGACTCAAAATTAATTTGTTATTAGTAAACTCAAAACTCTAATTTTATAGAGTTTTATGTACCTAATAAGATCAGGAAAAATTCTAAAATGGGCCAGCATTTTTATATTCCTGAAAACTCTCTCAACAACTCATAGTATCTTTTAATAGTAGAAGTTTATCATTTTTGTCTAACAATTTAATTATGAGAGGAGTTCAAAACTCAACTCATTCGTTTTATTTATTTTTGTTGAAATGACATTGATCAGTTCATTAGTATCTCATTTATTACATAATGATCGTGAGCTTCTACTTCTAACAAATATTGTGGGTTGGCTTTGGACGAAGGTGAAGACTTAAGAGCATGTTAAACACAAAATTGTTTTGTAGTAAATTTTTAGTTGTTTCTACGATAACCGGCTAATCACATGCAAAATTTTATTTAATTAGTTGATTATATGTTTAAAGTAGGTTTCCTCAAAAGAAGTAGGTCATGTTGAAAGTTGTGAAATTATGATTATGTAGTTGAATTAACCATACTAATTTTAACTATGAAATGAATTAATCATCTACACAACCAAATTAATTATATTTTTAAATGTGATCAATTAAGTGTCACAATGTAGGAAAAATGAGTATGTAAGATCATTGTTCTTTTAAATATTTGTACACAATAGAACCAAAATATGCATGTATAAGGACATAATTATAGTTTTGAATTGGAATGTTAGATTTGAGAATTTGGAAACGCTACCCTTTCTGGTTTTCCACGGGCATGTGAGATTTAAAAATTTGGAAGCTGCCTTGTTGTTGTTGTGGTAGTTTCCATTCGGCGGCAGCTTCCTTTACTTTGGATTGGAGACACAACAACAATAACAACTAGGACAGAAAACAAGGGAGAATTTCAATGGTCCTACATTTCTCCACACTTCACAATCTGGACCGTTTGTTGTTGCTCTTACTCTTGCTAATGATATCAGACTCAGGTTGCTTACATCATTGTCCAGCCAAGATTTGGTCTGTCATAGACCGCTTGTTTTTCACCCATTGTAATACTTTGCTCTAATGGTTTTAATATATATATGTCCATAGGTAATTACATCATGATATTTTCGTAAGAAAATTATGTCAGCATTTTCAGATTTTGAATTTGAATACGGATATAAATAGGAAGGATCATGATATATACATGTTGAGTCTTTCATCGTAATGCATAAATTGTTAAAATGTTTTTTATAATGTGTCACCAATGTGAACAAGTCATAACATCATATAATGTGACGCCTTAACACCCCCAAACACAGTTATTTGATAAAATGAGTATTTTGAGTGGTACAATTCAATTTAGAGGAAGAATTTGCTATTTTGTAAATTTAGGTACTCAAATTGTTGACGCTTAAAATTTTGAAATCCAATTTAATAGTTTACTATTTAAAGTAAGACAATTTTGTTTTAGTTTGAAATAACCTAAAATGTATTCGATCTAAGTGAAGCATTTGTCTCAACACTGATTGAAAATTATATTTTTACGGTGATTGTGATCATATCCTATAGTAATTTATGTCTTGCCTTAATTTTTGTTTTTTATATATAAACCATTAATTACACTTTAATAGAAGACAAGAGAGTAATAAGCTGCGTCGTTACATATTTTTAGATGGCAAAATCAATCCTCGTGAATACAACATTTATAGATCTAAGAGACATAACATTGCTATGTATGACTTTTTGAACTCTATGTAGAATGTCAACGACCTCTGGTGCTAGGAAACCGAAAGTGTCAAAAGCAAATTATATAAAAGCATGTTGATTGTCACAACACGCTTTCTCGTGTTTGACCACTTTGGTTGATGCAGCCGTAATTGACATACTAAAAGTGAAATAGATGAAACATTAAATGTTTGAACATGTGTCACAATACATCAAATGTTTTTTTTAAAAATCGTGGTTAAACTTAGTACAATCTCACAAGGCTACAATACTAATTTATGAAATGAGAATTGTCCCATTTATAAATATATTGTCGGATGGTTTTATACATGATATGACAGTCTCTAAAGTCTTTATATCACACTTACATCTTATAGGACTAATAATTGTATCCTTTGATTAAAAAAATTGGAGTTTAAGTAATTGATGAAAGTAGGCAGCATAGGAGACCTTGTACTCCACCAGTTTGTTTTAGCCCACCCACTTGAGAGTATGTCATTCGGTTATTATATGTGGCTACTACGATTTTCGGTGTCTAAAGTCCAAAGCAATCATATGAGGAAATACTAATCTATTTATTTTGTTTATTGAAATTGAAATGAGAACAACAATGAGATAAATATAGTTTTTGTAATTGCCAACTTTCTATTTGCTGAGTTTTTCTACCCTATAACACTAGTGACTCTTTTTTTCATCTCCATTTAAAAAAATATCGATTTCATTTTCTCTCGTTGCCCTCAATTTTGTTTTAATGCTTCCAAACAAAACATTATTAATCGTGATGTACATATGTCCATTTTCACTCACCCCACGTCTCCTTTCGTCCCACGAAAATCTAAATGATGTACCATCGAGTTCCCTTCCATTGAAGGCAGAGTTGATGGAAATTAGTTTTATACGAAAACAGAGTCTACTACACATTATTGACAAACAACAAAAATGAAACTAAATTAATTGCTTTATAATTCAATATTTCAAAGGAATGGAAAAATATGAGTTATTGGCATCACGATAAAAATAATTTTTTTGTCTTTTGACATGGCAATAAAGAGAACTTAAAGTGATAACTGATTAATAAAATAAAAAGAACATGACAATTCCTGTTTTAATTCCCATAAAAAAAATCCTTTTTTAATCATTTTTTTCTTTTTTTGGACAAAAAAATAATCTATCAATTATTCAAAATACATATATTTAATCTATGTTTGATTCTACTTTTAGAGAAACTAAAATTAATTATAGAGGTTATAATTGAATTTCATATGTTTGGTTTCTTTACACTAGAAAATTATAGAGGTTATAATAGAAATTCTAAGATAGACACAAACACAAATCCAAATCATTTAGGCACACACACAACAATACACATTAATCAATGTTTTCAATAATAATAACAATAAACTGAATTTTTTCTCTTTTTACATATTTCTATTTGTATGTGTGCCTAAACCAATAATATTTGTGGTTGTGACCACACAAGAATTGCTC
>Ga0209282_1000716_pt1 | contig 16590 bp, 6 predicted proteins | sample Mtrugardesep15_FD_187529 | JGI IMG/M metagenome (GOLD analysis project Ga0209282, IMG submission 187529) | Root nodule microbial communities of legume samples collected from California, USA - M. trunc garden sep15 (SPAdes) (version 2) | ecosystem: Host-associated > Plants > Roots > Nodule...
AATCTCTGTCTCTTTCCAATGATTACTGTTCCTGATCAGCAACAACAACAACAACACTGCATGGCAAACATGAAAATGTTTTATTTTCAAAATAAAAACATAATGACCAATTTAATATTAAAAAAACAATAAAAAATAAATTATTTCCACCAAAATGAAGAAGAAACAAAACAATTAACAATCTAAAGTATAGAAAGAGAATAAACTTACACTTAACAGATTCAGAAAACAATCCCAAAAAATTTGATGGCGATTATTGAAATATTGTGATTACCCTTTGATGATTTGAATCATGAACAACCTATTGATGAATGGTGGTTAAGAATTAAATATTGGTGGAGGCTTTAATCAAAATTTGAAGTTTCTGGAGAATTTGGGTACCAGAAAAAACCCCCAGAAACCTGTTTCAGTGACACGCATTAAATAGTTATTCTTATAATCTTCGATTACTCCGTTGATGCAACACGTGAATTTTGTGGATAATGTATCCTACATAGGACTTTTTGGTCTTTTTGATGTGTTTGTGGGGTATGAAAAGGACAGACGTTAACACCGACCACCTCGTATCAACGACTGAAAATAATTATGAAAGTAATCAAAATATGATTAGTTTCTGTTGGAATGACGAGAATGTCCTTCAATGCCTAATTATATTCATCCAACAAAAATAAATTAATTTTGAGGGAACAAAAAATTGTTTTTTTGTCCCGGTTTTGTAAGGAAGGTTTATTCTCTTTCTCCTCCCGAATATTATTTTTAACTTTTTTTTTAGGAGAACATTGACTATTATTTGTATCTTTATATTTTTTTTTTTACAAATAGATTTAGTTTGTATATTATTCTACTTGCCTTAAAAATATTGTACTGTAAACTTTTTTTATTGTTGGGAAGTGAGAAACCGTGGTTTTGAATTTGTATCCCTACATTTTTTCTTTTTTTAGAAAATTTGTGTCCCTACATATTTAATGTGTTTGCAGTTTTTTAATATTTAATGAATTTCAATTTTTCCTTCCAAAAGAAAACGTATTTCAATTTTTTCTTGGTATAATGTATTTTTAATATTTTTCTCAAATAATTTAATGATTGGAAATTCACCTTTTAAAATGAATAAGTAAGGTTTTGATATTAGAATTTCAATTCTAACATATATTACTCAATATATTTACCAATTAAGTTAAAACCATAAGGATTCAATTAAGTCAAACAAACATAAAAAATATATAATTTATGACTTTAAAATACAAGTTAAGAAAATAATTAAGTATTTTATTGAACATAGTATAGTTAATAACTTAAAAAATTATCCTTTCAATATAAAATTGTCTTTTAATTTATTTTTTTCATTCTTAAATTGTGTCATAAGCATGACTCGTTTAATAAAGTAACAATGTGTTATGATTTGATCGAAATTATGTCTGACATGATTTACATGATCAATATATGATAATTTTTTGTGTCTTAATTGACCAATTCTCGCTTGAAGAGCACGAGTAATCGATAATTCAATCAAAAGATAAATAAAATTTTGATAAAAAAAATATTGTAATTTAAAGTTGAACTTGAATTAAACATAAAGTATATTTTTTCTTTCATCGGATCAAACTCATGACTATATTGCAATTATTATCATCATCATCATCATCATTTCTATCTTATTTTTTTGTCAAGTAATATAGTGGTTGGGTTCATGTATTTTAAATATGGAAAAGTGAAAAATTCAAAATTCGAATCTTACCCGCATATTATTGTATTTGCAGTTGCCAACTGGTTTGTATTTGTTGGGATGTCTTTGGAATTTATTATGCATTTTAAAATTCATTAGGAGAATTTATTCTTAATTTAATTTTTTTAGGTGATGCATTAGGAGTGTTGTGTTCACACTAGGGGTGGAGAAAGGATCTGTTTCGGTCGAATTCGGAACCGGCTAAACCAGCATAATTAGAACATCAATCTATTTTCCGTCCATTTTGAGTGCTGGTTTTTTTGGATCTCGATTTTTCGGTTTATGGTTTATACGAGTGGTTTGAAACGGGTTTAAGCTCTTTTCGCGGTGATGATTTTTCACATCATTTTCTTCTTTTAGCTTATGTGATTTTTTACAGTATATCGTGCCTGAGATGGAAGACGAAGAAAAGGGGGGAAATTATTTAGGTTTTCTATTTTGTCTTTTTTTAAGTAAAAATGGATATGGAAAATAAGTGAGGTGACTAAGCAGATGTAGACTCTATGATCTAAACCTTTTGCAGTCAAAAACAAGTCTAGACCTTATATTTAATCATGAAATAAAAATAGTATTTAAATGAAATTTTGATTTTCTTAATAAAGTTGGTCAATGGTCCAATTAAATAATGCCATATGCGGATAAAATTGTTTTCCAGCCTCACAACCTTGTAGCCACATACTCCCTTTTAACACATTGACATTTTTAAAAAATAAAACATATTTGAGAGAGAATCATCTTCCTTTATGATTTTTGGATGGGTTCGGATACCGATGGACCAAGAAATTGGATCTGCATCCACCCGCAATAAACCATTCTAAACCGATTTTTCCACTTTTTTACCTGTCAACCGAACCAACCCACCCATGTGCCACCCGTTTTATGCGGGCTAATCGAGTTCGGGCGGGTCAAGTGATCTTGTCCAACCCTAGTTCACATAGCAAGAAAAAGTAGGTGAGAAAATTGATTGGAAAATTTTGTGAAATTGTAACCCACCTGAAATAATGGTAAACATTTTCTTGGTTTTTCTCTTATAAAGTTCTCGACATCGTGCACCCTTGTGAACTTAAAGAGGTGTTTTTTTTTCTTTTTGCAAAAATAAACGTCATTTATTTTGGAGTGACTCTTGGTTAGATGGTGAATACTTGCATATTAAATATAGATGTCTTTTTTATTTATGTGTTAATAAGGGTATTACTTAGCAGAGAAGATGATGCAAGGTTAGGGGTGGATGGGTCGAGGTGATTGTGAAGAAGACATATCTTTGTTTAGATGAAGGAGCAGTTGAGTGAATCAATTTCTTTGTTAGATAACATTTTATACAAGAAAAGTTTGTGGATAGATGAGTCTGGTTTACTCGACTCTTTAGATGATTACATTCTGAAATCATATGAGATTTAATATCATTGGTTTATTTGTTTATTAGTAAACTTAAACATTTATAATTAGGCCCATTATCGCTCGACCCATTATCTATATGGACAATTAGGCCCATATCTAAGAAACTTGTTGCCTAGCTAACCACATCTTGCCTGTCCCGAAGTCTCAAATAACACATGTGATCCAAGTCATCAGCTGACTCAAACGGAGCAATCATGACTTGATGACTACGAGATCAAAGGTGTGGGTGATTATCCTTGATTTGATATACATATAGAAGGAGACTCCATATGCTTTTATGCATTTGAGTTGAGAGCGACTAAACCTACCTACATACTCTCTTGCAAATTCTAGCATGAACACTTGACACCATCTATGGTAAAAGAGGAAAATAGTCTCGTTGATTTGTCACCATACGAGAGAAGATTAGACAATATGAAGGTAGTGTTGAACGATATGAAAGGTTTACGAGAATCCAAACATCGAGTAACTCATCACCCAGACAAAAACGAATGTCCAGAGAAGATGAACTACACGTTGATGTCACTAAGACTCCGATCATACATGCTCTCAACACCATGTAGGTTCGGCCAAAAGTAAATACGCTCTCTAGTTTAGTCAGGTACAAACATATTTTTGATGTTTTCCTTTAATCCCTAGAGATCAAAATGGGACAATCCCCCATGAATTCATGTTCCTTTCGTGATGGAGGTTCCCAATCTTTAATTTAGTCGTGTTTGAAGGTTTGCAAATAACTCTCGATCAACTAACTTCAATTCATTAGAGCGACCCTGATTGGATTATCCGCAAAGCAAGCACATGTGAGTTTAGTAAAATGAATATTGTGTTTAGTAAAATGAGTAGTAATGTAGTATTAAGCTTCCCAACATACATTGGGCTACAAGACCACAGCAAAGCGTCAACTGAACGACGTCGTTTTGTAAAGACCAAATCCACAGCACTGAATTTGCTACCTTCAACAATACGCCAACAACATCCATATAGAAGAAGAAAAAAACACAAATCTCACTCAAATCGCTTCTTCTTTCCAAAAATGGCCAAAACGGCGATCACCACCGTCGTTTCACTCATCACTATCCTCATCCTCACAACAATCCCCCAATCAACGGCTGAGATCAAATCCCTCACAATAACCTCCGACACCCGACCCATGATCCTCTTAGAGAAATTCGGGTTCACCCACACCGGCCACATCCAGATCGCCGTTTCCTCCGTCTCCGTCGCCGCCGCCGCAACACAACCCGATCCATCTCGTCTCGGATTCTTCCTCCTCAGCGAAGAATCGCTTCTTCAAGTCCTCATCGAGATCCAACAAAACCCTAGCTTCTGCGTTCTCGATTCACATTACATCACGCGTTTATTCACTTTCCGTGATCTTTCACCGCCTCCAACTGCGGCGTTTAACCGTTCTTACCCCGTAACTTCTCCAAATGAGTTCAGTCTCTTCTTCGCTAACTGCGCACCGGAAACCTCCGTTTCCATGGCGGTTCGGACTGAGCTTTTCAACCTCGATGCCGGAGTCCGTGATTATCTTTCCGCCGGTCAAACACAATTGCCGTCTTTGTTTTTTCTCTTCTCCGTCGTTTACTTCGGTTTTCTCGGTGTATGGTTCTATGTTTGTTACAATAACAAACGCTCCGTTCACCGGATCCATCTCCTCATGGCGGCGCTTCTGTTGATGAAAGCTCTTAACTTAATTTGTGCCGCTGAGGATAAACATTATGTCAAGGTCACCGGAACTCCACATGGTTGGGATGTTCTCTTTTACATTTTCCAGTTTATCCGTGTCGTGTTGCTTTTCACCGTCATTGTATTGATTGGAACTGGTTGGTCGTTTTTGAAGCCCTTTTTGCAAGAAAGGGAGAAGAAGGTGCTTATGATTGTTATTCCTCTTCAGGTTTTGGCCAATTTAGCTTCTGTTGTAATCGGCGAAACTGGTCCTTTTATCAAGGATTGGGTTACTTGGAATCAGGTTTTCTTGCTTGTTGATATTATTTGCTGTTGTGCAATTATCTTTCCTATTGTATGGTCAATTAAATCACTTAGGGAAACCTCGAAGACAGATGGAAAAGCTGCTAGGAATCTCGCGAAATTAACACTTTTTAGGCAGTTTTATATTGTTGTTATAGGTTATCTTTACTTCACACGCATTGTTGTTTTTGCTCTCAAGACCATTACTGCTTATAAGTATAGATGGGTTAGTAATCTTGCTGAGGAGGGTGCTAGTCTTGCATTTTACATTGTCATGTTTTACATGTTTATGCCGGTGGAGAAGAATGAGTATTTTGTGCTTGATGAGGAGGAAGAAGAAGCCGCGGAGGTTGCTCTCAGGGAAGAAGAGTTTGAGCTTTGAAAGAATGTGTTTAACTCTATCACGGATATTTTGTTCGCATTCGGCCTATAACTGCAAGTGCAACTACATTTGTGGTTCATATCTGCTGTCAGTGCATTGCTGTGCCTCCTTACTTTTTAACTTTCTATTTTACGCCACGGTTAGAGATATTGAAATACTGCCTGTATGTTTTTAGATTTTATTTTCTTTTTGTTTGGAATGCTCATATTGTATTTGTGCGGAATAGAAAAAGTTTGTTAATGTTTGTGCTCAAAATCAAATGTTGCTTTCACTCTATGAGATGATTGCTCAATAACTGCTGAATTATTTTGTTACTTATTGTTGTTTGTTATTCTTTTACTTTGAATTTTCCATATTCGCATTCTTCTCAATTGTATGGTATAAAGTAACACGATCAATGTACCACAATCAATTGGACATGCATTCTATTAGAGTCCACATTCTACATTTTATATTCTCTTTTAATTCTTGTTTTCCTTTGTTAGTTTAACGGAAATGTGCAATCACGTACAGCTCTCTTCCTTGTCGCAATTCATATTGTTGATTGATCCTTAGTTTTCATTTCCAATGTCCGTGATATTTTCTTATATAAGTGTAATATGGTTTCATTTGTTGGTAGCATGTGAAACTTTATTTAGAGCAAGTTAAGTCTGCAAATGAACAGATTACCTATTAATGGCTCACCAGAGGGCTTGCTCATGCCCCCCTTAGTTACTAAAAAATCAACTTGTTTCTTAGCGATGCATGACCCTCTAACTATATAGTTGTTAAATGTGTGTGCTGTGTTTGTACATATTCCTGGTTCGTACTTGGCTGTTTTGGTGAAAGATCTACTAGGAATACCAATGCTTTTAGCACTTGTGAAATTTAAATTTTGATTGAGAACAAACACAAAGTCATTAACTTGACCTTGTGTAAAATTTGTGGCAGTGAAGCCAGGTTTGGTTTTTCTGCATTTATTATGACATTTGTCTTTCAACATCAATAGTATGAATGGCATGGCCATGGAGAGACTTTAGTTCTGTAGAGTGAAGTTCTAGAAGTTAGTTGATGTAACTCAGAAATATATGGATTTCAAAAGAATGCAATACATATATACCTGATGGAAATGCTTATGGTTACTTACTACCAAATAGTTTGAAAGCCTGTGTGACCTTCCATTGAACTTGACCTCACACATCCATATGTGTTTTGGTTTTTGATTGATGTGGTGATGTAGTACAGTAAATTCAGTCGAATACAGTTTTTTTTTTGCAATTATTGGCTTACATATGGGCCTTATTGACTGCATTAAGCCTATTTTGAGCCAAAGTCATTCTAATTTGTGTCTCCCATCATGTTACTGATTATTCATAGTGAACTTCTCAGTCGGTTAATTCTGATTGATAAGTTGCTGTCTAACTGCTGGTGTGGCTTCTGTTTAGGCTTGCAAACATTTTACCTTGGGTGAGTAGTTCTCGCATCCTTAGTGGGAAGGTATAAATCATCCAAGCCTTGTAAGAAGTTGTTCAAGTGGGTCCATTTATATTTAGATGATGCACGTCTTCAGTAGTGCAAATTACAGTGCTCTTACCTAAAAATCTTAGGTTCTGGACTGACTAGACAAAAAAGAGATTAAGTTTTAGGTTTCATCCTTGTAGTTGAACAATCACTGTAGATTGGTAGTTGGTTGTCTTGGCTTGGGTCTTATGATTGATGTTTCCATTTTCCATGGTAAGTTCCTGTGTGTGGGATACGTAGAGGCTGAGGGCATACTATATAAAGAAGAATGAGGTGGGATTAGAGCTCTTCATAGTCTGCCGGTCTTATGAAGTAAATGTTAACATTAGCCAAGTTACTGTCAAACAAAAAAACTTCCTCATCCCCAGCAGTAAAAACTAAGCAGTTTATCTTAGCTTGTGGGAGTTCCCATGAAAACAAACTTGGGAATCAGATTAAACTCTAGTCATGGTAATTGCTACGCAACAGCTGGACTATTTTTGTTGTAATCTCGACCCAGCTCTGATGTTGGGATTTTGTGTGCCGTGGGACATTTGTTTGATGGGTCAAGATTACAATCTTGTTTAAATAATTTAATGTGTTGTTCTCATGAAAACAACTCTGCTCCAAACCCTTGGGAATTCATCATTGCTGGTAAAATCATGCAAGTGGTGCCGAGTGAGATATGGCTCATCTGGTGCTGCTTACTTGCTGGCTGTGTCCCCCCACATCCCATCTTTATATTCTTAGTTAGATCTTAATAGTCGAGTGGATAATCTGACACTAACTGATGACAAAAAACTGATGACAAAAAACTAATTTGGTGGCTTCATATACTGCCAAGATGATTTAGCAGACCCACCAATTTAGTAGTCCCTCATCTTTTTGTTAATAATATGCAGCATAGCCTTTGACACTAACTTTATACTGCACAACACTTTTCTGAGTCATTGGGTTAAATTTGCAACTTCTGATGTTAAAATGGATACAAACAAAAAAGATCCAAATAACATTAATTCTTGGAAGTCAAAACAAAGAGATCTAAATACGATTAACTCTTCGAATTGTGAAATGTTACACAAGTATTAAAGTTGTATCGAAGTTCCGCATTGCCAAATTTGTTCGGCTTTGAAATATATATGTTTTTGGACACCATCATCGGATGAACTAACTTTTCAAGAGTGAGATCTAAGTCCATTTGATAACAACTAAAAAAAGGATCATATTACCAAAAACTGAAGGCATCTAATTGATGAGGAAGATTGCAGAGTGTGGCATAAGAAACCTGATGAAGTCTTTGAGGCATGAATGCAAGGCAAATTGTGGCATATTCCTTATAGATTATCTAAATTGGTTTTCTTTAGACTTTAATTGAAATACATTGTTGGTGTAAATCAATTTTACCGACATCCAATGAGAGCTCATCATATTACCCCATAAATCAATTTTGTAACTGTATTTTGAAAATAATAGTAAAATATTATAATCTCATTGAACATCAATATAAAACTAATTTACAATGATGATGAATGTCTCGTGTTTTTTGTTTTTTACGGAGTGTATAATATATTACCCTTTAACAAAACTATCCAAGTAAACTAGGTAAAATCATCTACAATTTTAAGAAAATATTTATCATCATGTAGGGTTCCAATAGACCCAAAGATCACGATGCACAAGTTCAAAAGGTTTTATAACTTTGCTATTATTGAAACTAAACACAGATCATTTTTTTTGGCTGGCGAATTGACACTATGCAAACGAGTTTCTTTTCACAAGCGAATTGAAAAATCCAACTTATTCAAAGGACTATACTCACACATTTAATATTTTTCATTCCTAAACGATAAAGAAAGTGTCATTTTAGAAACTTCTACTCTTTGATATGAGAGTATACTCACATTTATTTTTCGTAAAATTTGTAAGGAAAATTAACATGTTCCTTTTTTATATGTAGCACTTATTATGCAAGCAACCATACAAGGTGAAGAAAAGCAAGTTTAGTATTATGATGAAAGTGTAACACTACTTAACAAAGCATATTACTGTTCTGCCGATTGCTAATTGCGGAAGCTACGAAAATGATTAACTAAATGAGTTTAATATTATGCCAACTGCTACCCACCCACTTGAATTGGTCCGATGATGTTGGGTTGAGACCTTGAAGTGTTCTCCTCTTAGAATGCTCCTCAAGGTCTAAGAAAAACAAATTAAGCACATGATTAAGGTATATCATTACTTAACGAAGCATATTCCTGTTCTGCTGGTTGCTAAATGCAAAGCTACGAAAATAATTAACTAACTGAATTTAATAAAATTGCACTTTTTTTAGGCATTAATACAATTACACTCGCTGGGACAAAACTATGTTTATCAAAAACTTTCCCTCATGTCAAACACGTCAAACCATAATAACAAAATGTTAAAAAATCGAAAAACACTAAATAATTTAACTACATTTTTCTAAGCAAATGTTTATGGCTACACTTTCGGCCACAAATGATGTAACTGTAAAGTATAAACAACTATAAAAATATGTAGGTATTGCAAGCCTAATTGTGTGTCAATGTTATCTTGGCTTGGTGTAGAAAGGGATTGCCCTAGTCATCATGTTATACATTAGTCTAATAATTAAGTGAACAGTGAGCTTAGGATCATACTGATTAGACCTGCACCAAAACTAGGAGTAAAACTCAAGTTTCATTAAAGCCAAGTATATGGTTTGGTGCTAGTTATGATTGTATTTTTTTTTTTGACAATTTATGGCCATGGATGTTCATTCTCTTTTGGCTGCCACCTCAGAGCATGGAACTTGCAATCGTAACATCTAGAGGATGATCATTGCACTGTTATGTTATTAGAGTCTTGGTAGTCCATGCTGATAAAGCTAATTGATTGAGAAGGAATTAAGAAATAGTTTTTTTATTGAAAATATTCACACAATAAATTATTCTAAAACTATATTTTTTTAAACAACAATGTTCTATTTTAAGTTCCTTAATTTATATATTTGGAATGCTAATTGAAATTTATTATGTTAATATCTGATTTTGATTGTTTATCTAAAATAAAATTGATTTGAAGCCTGGTGGAAGACGGTGAAACGAGTTCTCCATCAGGGGTATGTATTGGTATACTTGCAAGTACTTTTAAGTTGTAGTCAATACGAGAGTTAATTGAAGTGGCACCTATGAAATGTGGTGTATTTTTTGTTTTTAAGGGATAGGTTACCTTGCATAGCAAGAAACGCGTCACACGATGTTAACCACCGTTTGATGGATCATGCGGTTATTTAAAGAGGTTGTGAGTTACTCGATGGTGGATTTGAGCCTTTCAAGTAGAGGTCCAGTACAGATGGGCGTTATGTGTTCGTCTATCCATTTTTTCTATTGTGATTTGTTGTATATATGTTCTATTTTATTAATGTATGTATTAGTTTATTTGTTTGTTTCAATTTTATTATACTTTTGTTACCTAAATTCCATTTTAATATTTTGATATGACAATTTAATTGACGTGACAATTTAAAATGTTATCATTGATCGTGTGTGTAAAATTGTTTTAGAATGTTAATCTATCAACGTTAAACTCTTAAAAGTAATATAAAAATGGTTGAGTTGTGAATTTAGTGACAAATAATTTTCTTTGTTTTGTTTAAAAAAAAAAAGGATGAGAGAATGATTCTCTAGTAAATACATTGAAGAACTTCGGACTTATAGGACAAGGACACTTCCAAAAGTGACTAATTGTTTAGTCAAAAACACTAATATCCTTTTTATCACTTTTTAGAATGAAGGAAAACATACAAGAGTTCTTTTCTTAAAGAAACGGATATTTTATTGAGAGAAAAAAAGAGACGTGCATTAATTGAAATGAGGTTAGTATGATAACTTGTTTGCTGACAAAAAATGTTAAAGTTAAATGGTTTTTCTAGCTTTGCAGCAAAACTGTTGAATTTTTTGAGGGACAGGAAAACCGTTAAATTGTTGAAGTTGATTGATGCATTGAAATTTTTACTGTGAGATGGAGCTAAAAGGAAGATCAATAGTGGTCACGGTATACTTTTTTAATTTTTTTTACACTAGTATGGATTATAATTTTTTTTTGTCAATATGAGGTTGTGAATGACATTCCTAAACTTAGGTTTATATGAGGTTGTAAATGACATTTTTTGACTTAATATATTCCGCCTCACATACTTTGGTTTATAGGTTTAACTGCACTGATCTTTAACTCAGGTCCTTAAAGAGAAAAAAAAAAGAAGGTGATATTAAGTCTTCAATTTGCAAAACAACTTTAATAATTAACTAAAATCTCAACTGTAGATTCCATATTACAATTTCACATAAAAACTTTAACTCGTTGCTTGTGATTATGTTTGCGTTTTCTCAACCACCACCAACGTTTTTTGCTCGCGATTTCGTTGTGAATTCATACGTTTGTATTTTTTGTTTCATATTTTGTCTTTTTATTCAAAAGTCGTTATACTCAAGTCATTCAATGACAAACCTCAAGATACTCGTCTTTCTTATATATTTGAAATTTCCTATAGTTTTGGATATATTTTAACTTCAAATATATCTTATAGTTTCTTAAATTTCTTGTATATGTTGTACATTAGAAAGAAAAAAAAAATTACCCCATAATAAGTTTAATTCTTGACTCCATCCCTGTACCGGTTCATAGGATATATAGTTTAAAAATAATGATAAAAATTTAAAAGTAATACAATTACAAATCAACAAATAATTTTTATGAGGTGTAAAAAAATAAGAAAGACTAATTATTTATATAGTATTTCTGAATTTTGATAGCAGTCACACCAGCTATATAGTAGATAGATGTCCAACAAAAAAACTTCAATATATATAAACATCAAATATATTTCCGTCAAAAAAAAGTTCAAAATATTTCTATATTTAATGTTCAAAACTAAACTTAAAATTTTCATCTTATAAAAACATAATAAAAAAGGAAAATATTAAACATCACTAGGGAATGATCTCACAAGACTCACAAATTTCATGTTTTTATTAGTTTGACTATGTACGTGCATTAATTGTGAAGTTTTATCGTTTGTTTCGTTTGTTTGATCCGCAAAAGATCAAACAATTAACTTTTCTAGTATGATATTGGTAGGCAATGGCAACACAAATATTAATAAGGTGAAATATGGTTGAAAATAGAGGAGATGGAGAGAGAGATGGAGATGAGTTAGGAGAGAGCAGGAAAGTAGAGAGGGATGAGGGAGAGAGAGTATATTTCTAGAGTAGAAGATAAAAAAGTATCTTAATATTTTAAACAATTTGTATTTGACATAAAAATTTGTTAGTGAGAGAAAAAAGTTTAGTTTTTATACGGTTACTTGCCTTATATTTTGTTAGATCTCAAGAACAATTTTAAAATCAAACACACTACTATGGTTGTCATATGCAGTCCCTTCTTTGTTCAACAAATCAACTTATGAGATACGATGTTTTACAATAAATGATTCGGGGAGTAAATGTTTTTTTTAATAAAAAAACATTAACTAAATTTTTTTAACTATATAAAATTTATATTCAAATTGAAATAGGGACGATATTCACAACCCTAATGTGACTTAAGATGTCATAATATTTATTTACTTTTATTGATTTACAATGTTCTTCCTTAACAAAGATAATTCCTTCAAAACTCAAAACATATTTTCACTACTTTGTAAAGATTAAAAGAACAAATGACTCACACTAACAATCGCATTGACTTTGGATACTCACCTATAACAATCAAAATGTAACAGCATGAATCTGATGATCATGAACCAATGTTTCTAGAAAAGAAAATGAACATGGCATTATCAACAAAAAAAATGAATATTAAAGAGAAACCAAGTGTAAAATCTGTGACATGCCAACGGGGTATATCTTTATCTTCTTCCTTTACTACTTTTGTAAAAGGCCCCAACTGAAGTTTCTAGTGTAGAAACAAAGACAGATACACATGCAAAGAATCTAAAGCAAAATTAGCCAAATCTCTTTATTGAAAATTACAAAATAATGTACAAATAGATAGAGACATTGCCATGAACTTAAACCCGGCTAAAAAAACTAATTTAATCAAAAGCATAAAAAAAAAATAATACCCAAAATATATATTTAGCAAAAAACAAAACCAATTTCTCAGCTCAAATTGAAGTCTCAAACCATAAAATAATTGATAAAATTAAAAACAAAGGTCAATGTTGTTGTTTTTGATTCACAACAACATCAACACTAGTGCCGCAGGACAAGAACTTATGAAAAATACGAAACAAAGTGCTACAAGAAATTTCCTTCATTTTACTCAAAACCAAACACTTATTCCTTCTTCTACCTTGATTTCTTTTCTTCTTTCCATCATGATCCACTTTCTCTTTCACTCTCCCAAAACATTTTTGGGTTTTTTCTTCTTCCCTTGAAAATGTATAGCTCCTAAGATATAACTGTCTGCATGAGACACTATCCACCACCCTTGGACCGGACACATGTGATGATCCTTTTCTTCCGTTTAAGCTCACCGATCTCACAAACTCTGCATCTGATTCCGGCCACTTGTAGAGGTTTGTGTATGTGGCTCGAACCGGCACGCGTGGATCACGTGCATCGTTCACACAATTTGATATGCAAACTGAACTCATCTTCTTCTATCTTTGTGTGTTTGTTTTTGACGTCTAGAGGTTATGGTTTGGGGTATATAAATGAGTAATTAATAAATTATAAAACGGAAAATAATTATTTAATGATATAATGAAAAGCAATTAAAGGCTTGGATTGTAAGAAAAGTGTGTGGAAAGGGAGAGGGAGTGATTGAATTTATTTATAGTGGTTTTGTTTTTTGGGTGGTCACGTTATGTTATCATGTGTGATGATTTGAAATGACTATGTTTTATTTTGTTTGTAGATATATCATAAGAGTTTGTGGTTAGGCCAGAGTTAGATTACGTAAGGGAAATGCATTTCAAAATGTGGCTTTATGATATGTATGTATGGGGTGCCAAAAATGCTTAGGTTGTGTGGAATTGTTTAATCATGTTTCTTTTTTCTCTTTTTTCTTACTTTAATTGTTTGTCGGTATTTGATGACATGACTTGCTTTTTTTTACAGTTGACTTTTGTTGGACAATTTTGACAGTTGACTTTCAATTTTAACAGTTTGATGGTGTTAAATGGAATAGCTATTTAATTTAATGACTATTAATGATAATAATGTATTTTAATATTTAGTCAAAATAATTATTTTATTTCTATTTAAAACTTAGTTTTTTTACCAACAAAAGAAAAGCTTGAGTTTTTTCCTTATATAAGGCTGTAGATAACAGGAACACGTTTGTAACCAAAACAAGATGACAGAGAACACGTGTGATTAGTATTTGCCCAGAAAAGCATACTGTAATGGCAGCATTTATGTTTGTGTTGAAAGTTGAAATGGCTTACGTAGGCAGTGTGAGAGAAGGGAAAAAAATTCATTTCTATTTCTTTTTGACGTGAATAAATTCATTTCTATTTTGGTAAACCAAAATACTCCTACTCATTTAAATTTTGTAAATGTGCTTGACCAATTTTATTTTATTTTTTAAATGTGAATTAGTGCTCCTATTATCTATACTATGTCAATATTATAAATAAAAATCTATATTTTAGATTCATTCAATTAAAGAAAGTGGATATGATCTTTATTATAGACCATATACATAATTAAATGAATAAATCTAAATTTGTTGCTTATAATAGTGACAAGAGGGTATATATGATTGTTAATATCAAGAGATATTATTTTTTAAATATAATATTATAGTTAGATATTGAAAACATATATTACCTTCGTCCATATATATAAAACTCTTTTATCAAAATCACGGAAATTAAAAAAGTTGAAATTTGTATTAAAAATGTTTGTAATCACTATTGTTTTTACAATTTTATATTTTAAGAGAGAATTAATTTATGTTTTTAACATGTTATTTATTGTTGATTGAATAAAAAGATGTATAATAAATAAGGCTATGCAAGTAAAGAAATAATTAATGTAGTTTTTATCAAAAAATTAATGTAGTTGAAAATAACAAAAGAGTCTTATAAAAAGGGAATAAAAAAATTCCCTAAATGATCTTATAATTAGAGACGAAGGTACTATAAGTGAAGAAGTTGAGGTACAACCCGATCACTACCTACAACCTAGCAATTTAGGCATTTTTGACAATTCAGTTATGAATTGTCGACTCAAGAAATTGTTTCTATTGATTTACATAATGTTTTTTTTTCTTTTCAAATTGCTGTGCCAACAAATTTTTGAAAATTTTGGTTTGACTTAATACAATCTTACAAAACTGGTCCGGCTTGTGAGGTGAGGATTGCCTCCACTTATAAACACATGTTTAGATCATCTTTTGTTCAATGTGAAACTTTAACAAACCACCTCACAAGTCACAACCAGCACAATTGGGTTTGGTTCGTTGACATAAATGGTTCGTGGACTATAAGCATTATGTCGCAGATACTGAGCGAAGGTGAAATGTTTGCTCTCTGTTTAATTCGCGTCACATGTAGGAAACCTCACGTCACGGGCCAATTGTTCCTAGCTTTTGGGGAAATGCTCGTCTATAAATACTAGGTGCCTAGGTCACTAGAAAACACCTTTTGACGAGCATATGAAGGCATGAACACTATTTCGGCATATTAGGACTGACTGCAGCCATTCGAGAGTCAATAAATCATCAACCGGTGATGCTTTACTAATGTTTTCTTATACATATTCATTAGTTTATTATACCTATCATCCTTTAACTTAATGTTTTCATCATTTATGGTTTTTTTATGTCATTTTTGTTCATTTGATATGTTAGCATATTGATTTTTTTTTGAAGGAAGCATATTGATTTTTTAACATCAAATCTGAAATTCATATGAAAGATGAATAAACGACCATATATTTAACCCTAAAATATTGCAAATGTCCCTGCAAATATGTCTCATTTGGCTTTTAATCATTGTAAAAAAAAAGGTTTTTTGTCCTTACAAAATTTTTGTTTTTTTAGAAAAGCCCCTGGGCCCATTGAAGCTGCAATCTGTCACAATGATGCCGACGTGGCGCACGCTGATTATTCATTAGCGGCCACGTGACATCTGATTTGGCTTTAATGGATTAAAAACAAATTTTTAATTAGAAAATTATAAAATTCGATTTTCTGTTTTTAAAAATAAAAAACTTAATTTTAATTAAATAAAAACACATAAAGAGAAAGGGGGGAAAATTAAAACTAGCGTTTCAGATTTTGCCCCAATTCGCATGCTTTTATATTTTATTTAACTATACCATTGACCCGTGTTATCGCATAGGTCATACAAAAGAATAAATAAAATACAAATATAAAAGTAAATACTTCGCTTGAATTGAAATAATAGTATAATTCAAATCATAAAATAAATTGTCAAAGACATTTTTACTGTACGATATTAAAAAAAAATTCATGACATTGACCCTGTTATGATAATATACAAAAGAACAACTAAAGCGCAGATATGAAAGTAAATACTTTACTTGAATCGAAATAATAGTATAATTCAATTCATAAAATAAATTGTCACAAACTTTTTTAGTGTACCATATTAAACAATTTC
>Ga0209282_1000717_pt1 | contig 16590 bp, 15 predicted proteins | sample Mtrugardesep15_FD_187529 | JGI IMG/M metagenome (GOLD analysis project Ga0209282, IMG submission 187529) | Root nodule microbial communities of legume samples collected from California, USA - M. trunc garden sep15 (SPAdes) (version 2) | ecosystem: Host-associated > Plants > Roots > Nodule...
TTGTGTGAACATATGCATTGTCGTTGTTGAGTCATATGTTCATGCATCCATAACATGTTGTTGACGAATACTTTGTATTCAATTATTCGGGGTGATTATGATGTGTTTGTTGCATCATGGGGTGACGACCTCGGAGGTGATTTGGTACCACATGCATATAGGTGTCGTGCCTAGGCGCATTGCATGAAGTCGACATGAGTCATGATTGCTTATGTGCTTGGTGTTATTTGTGTACTTGTTGAGTATTGGTGATTGATAAATTATACACTTGTTGAAATATGTTGGTGACAATTTGGTGCATATTAAGATTATGTGATGATCATTATAATTGCATAATTTGAGAATTGTATACTTGTTATATGTGGCTAGAGTTGTGAACCATGTAATCTTATGATGATTAATTGTTCCTGTTTATATGTTTGATTATGTTTGATGTGAAGCTAACACCCAGTGGTCGTTCGGTTAACCGTCGTCTATTCGTATGAATGGGTAGACGGCGTGCAGGATTGATTTCTCTTAGCTTGCTTGGTGAGAGCTCGAGGATAGCGGAGCTACCTCTATTGGTTGTTGCATAGCGTCTTAGATAGGCTCTGATCTAGGATGTCGTCATTTTATGTTGTTCCAGATTATCTTATGTTGATGAGATTTACCCACCTGTCGGGTTTTTGAATGTTTTACTTATTGATGTATTTACTAGTTAATGACATGGCTATCGAGATGTATGCTATTTTTCCGCTGTGATGTTTATTTAAAAATTTTATGCATGTTGATTTGAGATTTATTGAAAACATGACGTCTATTTCTTGAATATTTGTTATATTCGCGTATTTTATCGCTTTAATAGAAATAGGGTGTTACAACGTTCACATTATGGTTAAAGAAGCTGAAACTGAGCTAGCCTCCATACAAAAGTAGATAGATACCTCAGGAATGTCAGATTCATTATTGGATCAATAAAAACTGGCTAACATCAAATTGGAGAAGGCTCTTGACAAAGAATAAGCTTTCTAGCAGGAAAGAGCTAATGCTATTTGGCCCCTTAAAGGAGACAGGAACACTATATACTTCCATAGACTAGCAAAAATCAAAGCCAAAACCAAACCCATAACCCTTATCAAAGATGTTGATGACATAATTGAGGATCCAAAGCTCATTGCTAACCACATACAAAATCATTTTCATAATTTGTTTTCTTTTAACTTTGTTTTGTAGACATGTTAACAATGCTACCTACAAAAGAGGAAATTTATAATGATGTTTTTGCTCTTAACAAAGATGGGGCACCTGGCCTCGATGGCTTTGGAGCCATTTTTTATCAAACTTACTCGTGCATCATCAAAGAGGATGTCTACAAAGATGTTTTGGAATTCTTTGCTCATGGTTGGTTGCTTCCCATCTACAATTCCAATACTATTGTGCTTATTCCCAAAACGGATCATGCTGACACTGTTGGACAATTCAGACCCATTGCTCTTGCAAATTTATAATGATGTTTTTGCCGAAAACAAAGTTGGTGTTACTAGCTTTAAGCCACCATAGAGAATAGTGTTTTACTTTATCTAACAGATTAGCTATGAAATTTTCTACATTTTTGAAGAGTCTATTATTACGGTCATTCCATATAGTCCAAGCACAAAGTAACCAAACTAGTTGCAAAAACGAGTGCCTTGCACACAAATCACCCGCCAAATGAGTAAACTGATACAAATATTCGGAGATACTGTGACGGTCCGGTCCCGACACACCAAGCCAGGACCGCACCTCATGCCATAGAGAGCCATAAAAGTCACATGATAAAAATAAATGTTGAGATGTCTCCAAGTGACCACAACCCGCCAAGCAACCTGCATCAACATCTGTAATAATACCGCGATCCAACAGGTATGATCTTGTAGGCAACCGATCCCGCAATAGCCTCCAAGCAAAAATTGAAACTCTCAGGGGAACTTGTTTATGCCAAATTAAATTCGCCGGATGTTCTACCTACGGGGTATCCTAAGAAGTTAAAAGCTGGTAAGCGCCACGAACCTTGTAGCCTGCACAAGGATCCAACTGTCACGTCCAAGAATCTGTAACATTAAACTGCAAAGTAACACTACGAAAATATCCTCCTCCCAAGCCCACAACCGTATCCCCCACCTCTGCGCCCCCACATCCTCCCACCCGAGAGCTGACATAAGTGATACAGTACAAGCAGTGGCGGAGCCACTCACACACTTGTGGGGGCTCCTGCCTGCACTATATATATATATTGCTAATCATACACCACCTGAAAAATTGACAATTGATAATTCCTAATACCAAACACCCACCCAAACCCAACAGCCCAAGGCCCAATTGGCCAACACACTTCAGTCCTCCACACACCAATTGACAAAAACGCAGAAGGCTTATTTCTTTAGAAAACACATGAACGTTTCCATTTCCTTCCCTCCCTGTTTCATCCACATCAAAAAATCAACCACATCCACATCCTTGTTTCAAAACAAAACTTCCTCTTCCTTGTTTCTTGTGTCTCTAATCTTCTTATTCCTTTTTTATCTCTCTTCCTTCATTGGTGGTGATCTAAGAGGTACACTTTCTTCCTTATTTTTATGATTTTAAACTTATTTGTTTTATTTGTTTATTATTGTAATGAGAGTTAACATCTATTATTACCTTGTTGATATTGAATTTATGTTGATCACTTGATTGTGTAAACTTTATTGTTAGGGTTTGATAAATGATTATTTGGGATTATTCAACAATCTTAAACTTTGTTGCTATTTTAATGCTTTAAGTGTTTGTGTTGATGTTTTTATGTTCTTTTAATGATTGATTTCCTATGATTTTTATGTATTCATGAGTAGTGTTTATAGGGTAGTTATAACTTATAAAAAAAGGTAGTGTTTTTAGAATTATAAGTTGATTATGTTCTGATAATGAAAACTTGTAATTTGTGGCAATAAACATTCAATGGAGAGATTTTAAAAAAGAAAACCAATTTCAAAATCAGAACAAATATCAACTCCTAATCCTCAAACACTTGATGAATGTGAAAGTATACAATTGGGTCCACCTTTGAAGAAAGGATGGTTAGAATTGGATTTAGGAAAGCTTCCTAGTGATCCTGGGTTGAGGCCAAGACTTTTAGATTATCATCCAAGTGATAGAGAAAAAATTAGGAGATACTATTTTCAAAAGGGCTTGTGTCAACCAAGAGAGATTAATTTTCCACTTACAAAATTTGGAGATTCCTCTTGTAAGTTTAATTTGGAATGGTATTCAAAATATGGTGGTTGGTTGGAATATAGTCAAAAGGAAGATGCGACATATTGCTTATTTTGTTATCTCATGAAATCACATCTTTAAGAACATAGAGGTAGTGGTGAGGCTTTTATAATAGAAGGTTTTACAAATTGGAGAAAAAGTGACAGGTTCCAAGTCCATCTCGGAAGGGTAAACAGCGCTCATAATCAAGCACGGAGAAATTGTCAAGATCTAATGAAACAAAAGCAATATATTGAAGGAGTTATGTGCAAACAATCCCATCAAGTTAAAGTGGAATATCAAATTCGTCTGACTGCCATACTGGATTGCATTCGATATCTGTTGATGCAAGGTTTAGCTTTTCGTGGTCATGATGAGACTTCATCATCAAGTAATAAAGGTAATTTTCTTGAGCTTGGGGATTTTCTTGTTAACCATAATGAAACTATTCGCGAGGTTTGGAAGAATACTAGTAGAAATATTAAGTTGACATCTCCTCAAATTCAAAAGAATATTGTTAGAGCTGCTGCCCATGAAACTACTAAAACAATACTTCATGATCTAGGAGATGATTTCTTTGTTATTATGATTGATGAATATCGAGATATCTTAGTTAAGGAGCAAATGGTTGTTGCTTTACGTTATGTTAATAAAAAAGGCAAAGTTGTTGAGCGTTTTCTTGGTATTGTTGAGGTTTCTAATACTAGTGCTTTATGCTTGAAATCGGCTTTGGAGGCATTGCTTGCAAAATATGGGTTAGGTTTGTCAAGGATACGTGGACAAGGATATGATGGGGCAAGCAACATGTGAGGTGAATATAATGGTCTCAAAAGCTTGATATTGAAAGAAAATTGTTCTGCTTTCTATATTCATTGTTTTGCTCATCAACTCCAATTAGCTCTTGTGACATTAGCAAAAAAACATTCTAACAATGCATCATTTTTTAATCAAATAGCTAATTTTTCTAATGTTGTTGGAGGATCATGTAAGCGTCGAGATGCTCTTCGCGAAAGTCAATTTAAAAGGGTGGAGGAAACATTGAAAGTAGGAGAAATAACTAGTGGGCATGGCTTGAATCAAGAAATTGCGGTTAAGAAGGCGGGGGATACTCGATGGAGTTCACATTATGCTACATTACTTAGTATAGTTTATTTATTCTCTTCTATGATGGATGTGATTGACATGATCGAGGAAGATGGAACAAGCTCGGAGCAAAGAGGTGACGCAAAGCTTTTGTTGAAATGTATGCAATCTTTTGAATTTATTTTCATCTTGCACTTGATGAAAAAAGTTTTGTCAATTACTCATGAGTTATCTCAAGCACTGCAAAGAAGTGATCAAGATATTGTTAAAGCCATGAAATTAGTCAAAGTGTCCAAACAAAAGTTACAAACTATAAGGGATAGTGGTTGGGATTCTTTGCTCCATGAAGTTTCATTGTTTTGTTAACATCACGAAGTTGTCATCCCAAATATGGATGATACCTATGAAACATTTAAAAAGTCAAAACGCAGCTCGGAGAAAGTTTCTAACTTGCATTACTTTCAAATTCAATTCTTCTATCAAGTGATTGATCGACAACTTCAAGAGTTGAATAATCATTTTTCAGAAGTGAATACTGAGTTGCTTCTTTGTGTATCTTGTTTAAGCCCAAGAGATAGCTTTTCTGCATATGATAAGGAGAAGTTGATTCGTTTAGCTCAATTTTATCCTTCTGAATTTTCTCCTGTTCAACTATTGGCACTAGATTCTCAACTTGAAAATTATATTGCAAATGTATGCTCTAAAGATGCATTTTTTGAATTAGAGGGTATTGGTGATTTGAGTATAAAAATGGTGGAGACAAGGAGACATATTGTGTATCCGTTGGTATATTTTCTTTTAAAGTTATCTTTGATACTACCTGTGGCAACTGCAACAGCTGAAAGAGCTTTTTCAGCTATGAAGATTATCAAGACTGAGTTGCGAAATCAAATGGGTGATCAATGATTAAATGATTGTTTAGTTACTTATATATAGAGAGAGGTTTTTATTGAGATTGAAAATGAAAAAATCATTCAATATTTCCAAAATATGACAAGTCGTAGAGAACATTTGTAATTGGTATTTCTGGTTTTAAAAATGAAAGTAATATATTATTATTTTTTAGGGAGAAATGTAATATATTATTTAATGTTACAAATTATATATATAGTGCCTCCACTAGTTGAAATTCTTGGCTCTGCTACTGAGTACAAGACTTGTCAACTGCTAGCTCAAATAAACGACTAAAACGCACACCCAGAGGCACTCCTCCTAACCACGGATCATGCCAAAAAAGGTATTGACACCATCACCCACCTTCCGGGAGACACAATCCTGAAACCACCCTCCACCAACTCCACCTAAACCATCACGAATTTTGGCTATCTCCCGCCTCCAAGAAGAACCACTCTGGTCCCCCCACCTCCCTACCTCCTTACCATACCTCCCAACCATATACCAAAAATTCCTCCTCTCCACTAATAATCGCCAACACCATTTTCCTAACAAAGCCTAATTAAACTCTTGCAACTACCTCACCCCCAGCCCTCCATACTCCTTACGAGAACAAACAATAGACAGGTAGAGAAGTCAGGACAGACTTGAGAAAAATTAAACGGCCACAAAAGGACAAAAATCGACTTTTCAAACTCGACAATCTAGACTTGATGCTACGCAGAACCGGTTCCCAAAAAATCAATCGTCTAGGATCACCGCCTATAGAGAGGCCCAGATACACAAAATCCACCTTAAATAACAACAGTTCCTTATTCAATATGCGAGCTTCATCCACTACTTAATTGGTTATAAGGATCCCATCTAAAATCTGCCTATTTTGAACAAAAGTTGATTGTTCTTCCGAAACAACAGAACCAATCACTGAACGTAATATATTAGCAAGGACCTTCGCCAAAATTTTATAAAGGCTCCCCACCAAAGAAATGGGACGAAAATCATTCAATTTTTGCGGGTTATCAATTTTCGGGATTAGAGCAATGAAAGGAGAATTCATACCTCTCGACAACTTCTCATTCCGATGAAACTCCACTATAAAACGCATAATGTCCTTCTTAATATCTAGCCAGACGTCTTTAATGAAACCAAAGTTCACCTATATATATAGTTCAACTTGTTTAGTTTTATCTCGAGTATATAGATATATATATAATACTTAATCAATATATTTTATTTTTAAATTTATATGATTTTTTTAATACTTAAATAATTTAAGCTGAGTTAGCTCCCCTTAAAAATAAAAAATTAAGTTGAGTTAGCTAATTTTTAAACTTTTCGCTAAGACGACAATATAAGCAAATCACGCAGCTCTTTTTCTTTTGTGTGTTGATTATTTTTTACTGAAGATTTTGTTTTTTTAAAGGAGGATAATTATATTTTAGTTTATTTTTTGACAAAAGGATAATTATTTTTTTAAAAAGGCCAATAACCAATATTAAGAAATAAACTGATAACCAAACGTGCTAAGATTATCAAAATACAAAGTTAACTACAAAAAAGGCTCAAAAAAAAAAACATTAGTGTCACCAAAAAAAATAACGGCTCAATTGCCTGATAAAGCCACATAAAAATATCTGAGTGACGGGTATACCATTAGTAGTAGTTATATGTGAAACCATTTACTTTGGATTTAATTCATGATCAGACCAATAAATATTTGGAGCATAATGACAATTACTTTTATAAAAAAAATATAAAAAAAAATTATTTAAAGAAACCTTGCGAAGTTTGATTTTAGTCCTAAAAAATATAAATTAATGTAGATTAGGATTAAGATAATTATTTTCATTTTGGTTAAATAAGTTTTTCATCTCTAAAAATATATCAAAGTTTGATTTCAGTTCTTAACAAATAAAATGGGATGTTTTCATTTTGTTTTTGGTCTCTAATGACCAACTTATGTTCATATTAATGTCAATATTTACATCTCTTATGTTCAACTCTTGTATGTCCATATTATTATGTTCAAGAAATGTCCAAAACATGTCACAAATTATATCCATTAACGACCAAAAACAATGAAATTTTTTGTGAAGATAAAAACATCTCATTTTATTTTTTAGGGCCTATGATCAAATTTGATATATTTTTTTGAAAAAGCTAAAAATATATTGATAAACCAATAAAAGCACCTCCAACACAAGATGTACTAGAGAAACTTAAGAATTCAAGATGTTCACATTGCAAACCAAAAACAACGAAGAAAAAAGATTATACAACTGCCTTTAAACGCGACAAAGGTCTCGCCTCTAAGTGAGGTAATCAAAATCAAATAAGATATAATGCAATTTTAGCCACTAAAAAGATGGGAGTTTAACCTTTTCTGTTAAAGAATGAGGAAGATCTACCTTATGATTGAAAATCCTCAAATTTCTCTCCTTCCAAATGATGAAAAGCACAGGTATCTAAATAATATTGAAAGTCCCCTCTAGCCCACCAAACTGAAGAAGATGATCATATAAATTACCGTGATGAGCCGTTGATAAACCTAACCAACCATAAATCAACGACCAAATCCGACCAAACAAATCAAAGTTGAAAAAAGATGATCTCAATCTTCTAAACAACCACAATAGGCAGAACAATAAACATCAAAAATATTGTTAAAATTGAAATATTGTTGGGGACGAAAAACTTATTTAACCAAAAAAGAAGAACTTTTTCATAATACTAATTTATATTTTTTAATAGAAATTTTTTTTATCATTGATCAAAAATACGTTTCATCTACAAATATTATTAAATTATTAATTTAAAAGGTCAAAGATTTAAAGTTACATCCACTTTTGAATTGTTTGATTTGAGCTCGAGTTAAACTAATTTGTTTGCAAACATGAATTAAGTCGAGTCCAAGCTAAAAACTATGTTTATATCAATCTGGAGTCGAGTTTTAAATTAAATAAGTTCTTATTAAGTCAAACATGACTCATTTCCATCCATACTTAAATAATCATTTGTGCTTGATTTTGATTTTGATTTTGTATTGTTCTGTGCTACTAAGGTGATTTCTGATTGTTTATGAGAGGTAGAATTTTATATGAGGAATTGTTTCACGATCCTAAGATCAAAAAGACCACGAGAGCTAATTGGAAAGCAGTCTAGTTGGCCTAGTTAGCAGAAGACGTATTAAGAGCAACACAAGGTGTAACTGAAGTAGTAGTTATGGGTAATAATCCTCAAGTACCACCACCAAGTCCTATCATGGGTGAGTATATGGGGTGGCGAGCAACAGGGGTCAACTAACTCACATTTTTCAACTTGCCAACGTTGTAGCCTTTGACATTAATAACTCAATTCTCAAAGGATTGTGTGAGAACCAATATAAGGGAAAGATGCTCAATGCCCTCATGAGCATCTCAGTAGATTTTATGAAACATGTAAATATTGTTTGCCCCCGGATCATGTAATTAAGGATCAGAAAAAGTTGTGGTTGTTTGCATTCACTTTAATAGGGAGACCTAAGGATTTGTTGTTAGTATTGCCTTGTGGGACCATTCAAACCTAGGATGAGCTGCATCTGAAGTTTTTGCCAAGATACCTGCCTATGTCAAAAAAATGGGAAAAAAAGCACCAAATTACAAACTTCAAACAAGGTGAGCTTGAATCTCTCAATAATGCATGGGAGAGGTTTAAATTGTTGAAAAGTTGTCCAACACATGAGTTGAGTCAGGTAACCCAAATGCAGATTTTCATTGAAGGACTAAAACCAAGTACTTGGATTCTTTTAGATGCCTCAGATGGAGGTAGTACGAAAGTGAAAACTGACCAAGAAGTACAAACCTTGATTGAGAGCATGGCTCAAAATGAGTATAGGTATGCAATTGTTTGAGTTAAAAGGATTGGGTTTTAGATAAGTGACAACGGTGCACCCATGGCTAGTCATACTCTTATAGCTAGACAAATGGAAGCTCTTTCAATGCAAATGCAAGTTTTGAGTACCGGGCAAGCATAAGGCAACAGGTGCAGTATGTTCAAGATATTAAGTGTGATTTCTATGGTTAGGGACATGAAAATGGTGAGTGTGTCCCAGACGGAGTGAGTGAGGAAGCCATTTACATTGGAAAATATGATGACAGAGCATCATATGATATTTTTGGCTATGTATTTCGTACTTTTCTTTGAATTTGAAGACAAATAAGATGAGAGATGTGAGACTTGTTAATGGTTTGAGGAATATATTGTATTGTTTTCACTCGAGTCGTTGTAATTCGCTTTTATACTAGATCATGCAACTTCATAGGTGTTTTGAGTGTTTTGTAGTAAGAAATCATGTAAATCGACAAATCACGACATCACGTGAAGGATCAAGGATATGAAATTGAAGACCAATGGTTTTTAGAAGGCTGTTAAAGACAATTGAAAGTGAAGACAATTCATTTCAAGTTCCTAGGAGTTTTTAGACGGAAGAACGATCGAAAACGCGACGAAAACGCAAGATAACGCCCAGGAGGGGCTGCTTCGGGCTCCCCTGCGCCTGAGGCAGCAATGGCTATTGCCCCAGGCGCCCCTGCATCCAATCTCATGCGCCTAGGCGCCCTACTACAACAAGAATGGGCAGTTTGCTTGTTTTTCAAGGTGGATCGGTGCAAAAAGCCCAATTTTCTTCTCTTAAACCCTAAATAATCATTTGCTATAAATAGAGACTCTTGCACCCATTATTATTCATTCAAAAACATTGACGATCAAGGCAACGGTCAAGCATTAGAGCTTCAAGGCAGGATTCTTCGTTCTCTTGTTCTCTCTAGGGTATGTTTTTCTATTGTTTTGTTATGATGTATGTTGCCATTAGCAAGTAAACCTCTTGATTAGGGTTCAAAGATGAACTCCTTCTTATTTGTTTGATCTTATTAATAAAGTTTTCATTCAGTTTATGTCTTTATTGTGCTCGATTTAAATTAGATTATGCATGTTCTTTATGAATGTGAGAAAAACACAAGAAGGGGGTTGAATTGTGTTACATTTTTCTTGTTTAAAACTAAGTCCAAAGTTCAGCTTCTGATAGATTTCAGAACCTGAAGCAATGTTCAGAGTTAAATGTAGCAGATAAGAAAGAACTAGAGAGAGAGAGAGAGAGAGAGAGAAGAAAGAGGCACCAGTAATTTATACTAGTTCCTTTCACAATCCGAAAGTAGTCCAGTGTCCTTGTCACTTACAAGAGACTTTTCACTATAATCACACAAGATTACAATTGCTCAAGCACACAAGCAAGAGACTTCTAACAAACAAAGATTACAAAGAAAAATTGTTTGGTTGAACACTTGATATACAATCAGAGGTGTTCACAAATACAAAACAGTTCAGACTCTAGACTTAAGAATTTCTAAGATATGAAAGTTTATAAGAAATTCGAAGTGTTTGATGTGTAATGAATTTGGCAGAGCTTTGCCACTTGTAAGAATATGGCAGAGTCTTGTTTTATCTTCAAGTCTTCAATCCTTTATATAGAGGTTGAAAAGAGATGTTGAAGAGTGCCAACACATCAAAGAGTCATTTGAGAAGCTTGATCATTCAACATTGATTTGTTGCTTGATTTGGTTAATGTCCTATGAAGGAATGAATTTGAATCTTTTCCTTGATAAGGAATTAACCGTTCTTTTCCAATGGAGACACAAATGTAGTTTCGTACAATGCAAATGGGATTGTTAGAGGTAGTGGAGTAGTGGTCGTACATTGTTGTCCTTCTTTGTACCTTCACGTAAAACGACATCCATTAACCTTCTGATATCTTCAGAACCATTGGACTTGATATCCAAAACTTCTACTTCTTTGTCCTTTAACTTGTCCAGATCCTACCTTCTGAGTCTGACTCTTTCAGATTTTGACTTGTAATAGTTTCTCATGAAAATTCTTGCTCTTCAATTTTTTCTTTCAGAACCAATACTTTGATAAATTTTTAGTCTATGGTCTTGCACACTTGAACAAATATTAGCTTATCCAATTGAACTTTTAATACCTTATTATCAACAAAACTTAAGAGGCATTGTTTAAACTCATTTTGTTCCAACACTCTAATGTTTTTTCAATTGATTAACTACGAATGTAACCTTGAAGAATGAACCGTAGGATAAAAGTAGGCACTGACAACCCAAAATTACATCAATTTTATTGGCTTTTCTAATTATTACTTATTATAAAGGTTAGGAAGTTTCAGGTTTAAATTCCTTTCGTCATGTCGTGTTGTTATTTTTTTGGTTGGAGTTATTATTATTATTATTTTTATTATTATAGCTGGCCATTAAATAAAAAAGACAAAAAAGTTGGTGGAAGAATTTCAGCTATATAAGCATCATAGACAAAATTGAAAGCCAGTTGGAAGAAGAAAATTAACACGAGCTATGATATGTAGTATCATGAAGCAGTTAATAATATTGTTTTGATGTACAAAATGGATAATATATTAATTAATAAATAAAGAGGTTGGAAGTTTCTTCTCCTTCTTCTCTCTCTTTTTCTTTTCTCTCTTGTGAGCCGTCACAAAAACCCTAGTTTCTTCTCCTTCATCCACTAAAGAGGGGTGATTTTGGTTCAATTTTTGACCCAAAATCACCCCTCTAACTCGTTTTTCTATTTCCCTTTTATTGAAATAAGTGATTTTCACATCTATTTCGTTTTATTTTGTGATTTCGTCGTCTTCGTGCAACGTTGGTTGTTCGTCGTCTTTGTGCGACGTTTGTTTTTCTTGTTTCTCAGGTATTTGATCGCTTCAGATTGTCAGATCAGCTTCGATCCAGTGCAGATCCAATCAATGACTTTGGCATCATCCACGTTGCAGACCGAAAACATGGTTATTTCGGATATTTAAATATAGTCATATGTGTAGGCATTTGTACTTTGCCGTTTTATGCTATTAACATGAATGTTATGAGCCTGTTCACAGATTCATCTTTTTTGTTTTTAGCAAATTTGCATTATATTGATGTATTCTTTCAATTTGAATGAATGGATATCTTTTATTTTGTCAAAAAAAATAAAATAAAGAGGTTGGATTTCATCCCATACACTACAAATCCAAATGAGGGGAAGGAAAATGAGATTCGTGGATGGAATGGAACCCATCATATACCACTCCATTCAACTCTTATTTAAAATATTCAAACAATGGAATCACATTTCACAGCACTTTATTCCACTCTTATATCCTAAGTATTTATTTTTGTTTTATTTGGACTCAAACGATTCATTAAATTCACCCGCTTCAAAACAAAAATTCACCCAAAAGGATATAATCAAAATCCATAAATAATCCATATTTCACAGCTATGCAATCATATCACCATTTCACGTCCAGAAAGATCCCCATCAATTTTTTATCCAAACTAAAACTAAGATCATTTCACGTCCCAACTACCATGAGTCTATGCCCTATTGACTTGGTAAGCCTATATAACGTACCGCTTCAAGAATTTAAATGGTTGACAAATAAACATGATGCTACATTATTCAATTGTTTAGCAATTAATTCAATACTTATATGACTAGTGTGATACAAAAATTATATCAAAGAAAAGGAAATATCAATCTATAACCGACACTAGAACAGCTTGGAGCATCACCATTGGTACCAGAGGGGTGTGGTGATGAAAAAACTATCTGAAATTTTAGAGCAAACAAACAGACAAAACACTTCTATTACAAATGTTGGTCGTAAAACAATTTGCTAAACATTTTCCGTTCATTTCCTGAAAACTATTTTGAGTAACAGCTTTTAATAACAGTCGATTTGAAAACTGCAGACACTGCTAGAAATTGTAGAAGTGCATAAAACCAAAACCCTGCACCTTCAATCTAGAGGCAGTAGTCTTTTGGACGATGATAAGAGTATCAGCAATCACTACTGCAAGTTACTAATCACATGAAAATTCTCCAAAATCAGCAAAACAGTATCAGTAACTTTTTAACTCAATCTCACACTCTGCTTTGTCTTGATCATTCGCTTCAGTGAACCTAACCAGGACTGGCATTCATCCCATTCAGTAGTTGTCAGATGAACCTGCAACACATAAGTAAAACAGTTAAAATGTAAGTTTGATGTATGGTAACGACACAACTATGTTGATGCTAGAAATTGCAATTGACTTACCTGAATTTGAAGGGCAGTACCAAAATCACCATTGTCTAACGCCTGACAAAGCTGAAGGAGCTTATCAGAAGCATTTTTGGAGATGTCCCCACTGTTCAACTTCGCAAACAACCCCCCAAGTCTCTTTGAGTTGTCTTCTATCTCCCGCTTCTTTGCTGGGTTTGCACGTGAACCTCCCAATGCTTCCGATGTCTCATTGAAAAGCCTTGTCAATGATGTGACGATAGGCATTTGTTGTGCTGAAATAGTTAAGCAAAAATTAAAACCAAAAGAGAATCAGTAAAGGAATGAAATAAATTTCATAATTCAAGACTTATGCCTTCTTACTCATAAAATAAACACCAGTATATTTAGTTTAGTCTTTTCAATGAAAGAAAAAGTCACTGAAAAATAAAAGAAATATTACCAGGTACTTTTGAAGTATCAGCAGTCTGCACAGTAGGTGGTGGAGCTGCTGGTGCAGCAGCCGGTTGCACAGGCTGCGGTTGAGGGGGACTGGGAGGTTGAATTGATCCCACCCCAGGTCTTTGAACACCAGCAGAACTAGGGGTTTGCATGAATCCAATTGGATTTGAGGTAGGTGCCGCAACGTGTGGTAAGTTCGGGCCATGACCAATGTGAGATGGAGCAGGAGGTGTAGGCTGGTAAGGTTGATTGGTAGGCGGGAAAGTTGGATTGTTGTTTGTCTGAAATACAGAAAGTCATTTTATAACCTACATCTGGTAAAAAATACCTGATAAAATTGAATTTGAATTTAAAGATCAACTCACATTATACAATTGAGAACCCAATGTGGGCTGCTGATATTGCTCTGGATTTCTAATCAAAGCAGGAGTTTGAGGTTCAAAAGCTCTCAAAGGTGGTGCCCCGGAAGTATTTGGGAAGTTTGACTAGAAGAAAGAAAGGATTGAAAGATTAAAGAAATAGCGAAAATCATCAATAACAACTATAATTCAAATTTGTTCAGAATATAACATCCAAATCACTCAAACCAACTGTTCTATAAGTATTTAAAATATAAAACTAATGCATAAAATAAAATGTTTATACAAGGAGGACTTGCTACTCAAGCCCACAAATTGATAATAAGAGTGAGCCAGTGCATGAGCTTTCTCCCATTGTGCCTTCCAACAACAAAAATAAAGCAAAAATAATCCATACCCAAATAATATGAACGCCACTGGTCATGGCCTACCAATCAAAAGTTGTTTGGTTTTGACTATGACAGTAATCCATACCAGCCTATCAACTTTATTCCACCGGTCATGGCCTACCAAATAATATAATCCATACCCAAATAATTTTGACTCTGAATGTTTGGTTTTGAAGTGGAATAAAGTTGTTTTGATTCGTTTGGACTTAAATCAAAACAACTTTATTTTTGGGCCATGACCAATGTTTGGTTTGGACTTAAATCAAAACAACTTTATTCCACTTCAAAACCGAACATTCAGAGTCAAAATTAACATAACAAGTACATGGTGCATTTCAGCAGTCAGCAATAAATTGACCAGAAGAGTGGTCAAGGGGGGAAATTATTCACATTTAACAAGTCCCCTTTGTCCGCAGTCATCGTAGCTATACGTATGTTTTATGGAGAGTAACCAATGCAATTTCTGAGACAACTCACACACTCTAAATATACATTCACTTCCGAACTAATTTGGCCGTAAAGTTTTTAGAAGAGAAAAATATGCATCAGATGAAATTTGATCTCTGCTCACAATTGTTTGATATCTCTTGTTAGTAGTTTATGTAACTTGATGATGAACAGCATCATGGTAGTTAAAATCCCAATTTTTATCCTAAATCTAACGATTTTGTGATTATACTTACCATCAACAATAATCGGTATTCGCAAAATCTTATTTTGGTGGAATCCTGTATAACCCACTTTTCTTTGAAACAATTCTGCAATTATGGTCGCAGTGGTGGAACTACAAAAGCAATTTTAGTTGATGTTTTCTTTAGGGGTGTATGTAGGTCGGTTTGGGTTGGATTTGATTACACCCAAAAACCGAACCATGTAGGGTTCTCCGGTTTGGGTGAGGTAAAATAACCACCCATTACACCATTGGGCCAATTTCAGAAAACCCACTAATTTCCGGGTTGGGTTGGGTTGAGTAGTGGGTTACCCAAATTATTTTTGTTTCTTTTAATGCTTAAATAACTAAATGATGAGTCCTTACATTTTTTTCATTAAAATTACTCAACTTTCTTATTTTCTTCAAAAAAATTGTGTAACCTATTTTCACTTTTTTTAAGCATCATAAAACAATAAATGATAATATCAAACAATAAACTCCATCTTAAAATACCTGCAACAAACTAAAGTTGCATGACATAAAATTGCATTAGCATCAAAATAACCAGAAAATGTAACATCCTAATTTGTAGCATGTTTTGATTTTCAGTATAGAGGGCGGTGCACTGTGTCAGTTTTGAAAATGGACTTGGGTTATAACCAAAACCTTTGGTATTCTCCTTCCCTAAGAATAAAAATAAAAATATTGGCATCACTGGGTAAGTGGGTTTCTTTGGTCTGGATCTGGTTGTACCCAGAACCTGTTTTTTTATGGGGTTTTCATTTTTTGAAACCATACACACCCAATTACCCGACTCAACCTGTTATTTTTGGGTTTTTTCGGTGGGCTTGACCCAACCCATATAAACCCCTAGTTTTGTTTGGGACTTATGAGTTTAATTTAACGTTTTAATTACATAAATATTTCAAGTGTTATGTTGTTGATATGTGAGTGTTAGTGTGTTAATTACACAAGTATTTTCAGTTTTCATTGTGTATGTGTTATGCAAGTATGCTATTATGTGAGTTATGCTTAAGAATTTAAATTTACACAAGCATTTCAAGAGTAATATAAGATTTTTGTCTTACCTATGCTATTTTATATGCATATAATTGAGTTTTATGAATTTTGTATAATCCTACGATTAATGTAACGATTCTACGATTTATGATTTACTTCCCCTTACCGATTATACCTAAAACCCCGATTTTCACTACCTTAAACCACACTGTTTTGCATCAAACCTAAGGATGACACAACTCAATCAAACTCATTGACCACTGAGCACGGCCTTGTGAATATCATGCACATATGCAACACCTGTTCTTTTTTATGACATTTATATGATATGATAATGTACCTGAGGAGGCTGGGGCTGAGTAGTCGGTGACGGAACAAATATATTGGGTTGTTGGGGTG
>Ga0209282_1000718_pt1 | contig 16587 bp, 9 predicted proteins | sample Mtrugardesep15_FD_187529 | JGI IMG/M metagenome (GOLD analysis project Ga0209282, IMG submission 187529) | Root nodule microbial communities of legume samples collected from California, USA - M. trunc garden sep15 (SPAdes) (version 2) | ecosystem: Host-associated > Plants > Roots > Nodule...
TTTTGCGACTAAAAGGAGTAATAAAAGGTGAAAATTTGAACAAATTGTTAAAAAAAATCGTCTCTTTTATTGTTTGTGGTTTTTACGGTAACCTTTTTAATACTCACAAAAAGTCAAGACTAATAAGTAATAACTAAAGATTTTACAAAACTGAAATTTCAATTATTACAAACTATTCTATCATAGGAGTAAGTTTTATTAAAACCAATAAGTATTATTAATTACTCCAATAGATAATGAAGTCAAGTCAAAGAAAACAAAGAGACAGACAATCTAATTAATTAATTAATCATAAAAATAAATCCCAAATTAAAAAAAAATAAAAATATCGTGACGCCTTTTCACCCCTCCCAATCCCATAAAGCAGCAAATACCATTCTCTTTCTCTTTCTTTCTCTGTCTGCGCGTTTTTTCCCTTTTTCTCTTTCTCTCTCTCTCCTTAAACCGTTTCCCCACTAACGCACACACCACACCACACACCACACCACACCACACACCTCACTCACTTCACATTTCACACACACTTTCTCTACTCTTCTTCACTCTCCATAACCGTTTCTCTCTCCTCTCTATGAACCTTCCCTTCATTTCAACACTTTGCTTCTCTTAACACTCTAACGCTCTCTCTCTCTCTCACATTTTTTTCTATCATCTTCTATTACAATGGAAAAGAAACAGGGTTTCTTCTCTGCACTCAAAGAAGAAGTAGTTCGCGGTCTCTCTCCTTCTCGCACTCGTTCTCGTTCCCGGTCCACCAGCCCGGCTCGAACCGGTTCACCCATGACCGGCTTATTCACCAGAAAGAAAAACCAACCAAACCCTAGCCTAGACTCTTCACTGGCAAGATCCGGAGGTTTAAGGCCGTTAGGAGAGACACTAACGCCGTTAATTGAAGGACCCGATTCAGAAAACGGGGATCTAAAACGAATCGGGTCGGGTTTAGGAAACTGGATGAAGGATCAGCTATCTCGTGCTCCTTCCGTTTCGTATAAGAGGTCTGATCTGAGACTTCTGCTTGGTGTTATGGGTGCTCCGTTAGCTCCTTTTCATGTTTGCTCCACTGACCCGCTTCCTCATCTTAGTATCAAAGACACTCCAATCGTGAGTTTCTTCCTTCATTTTTCACTGTTTTATGCTTATACCTCGTTGTGTTTTTTTATGGAACATTCAGTTTCTATTTTTAATGTTGTAGTTTCTAGTTTAAAATCTCATGTTGTGTATGTGTTTGGTGAAATTGTTTAATTATGGAAAGACTTAAAATCATGTCTACCCTTTTTATATATATATTCTTTATTTTGGGATAATTTATTTATGGTTATTGAGAGATAAAAAAAAAAACACATTAGAACAGTGAATCAAACGCTTCTTATTTTAACTTTATTATAACTTTTTAACTCAAGTTATGTTATAGTATAACCCAAACTATTGATGTGTGTTTTTTTAGTTAAAGTTGACATTCACTTGATTTCAGCTATGTTAATACATATTAACTTTTGCCAAATTATTTTATTCATTTAGTAGCAGATACTCCGGTTAAAAATAAGGAAGGTGTCTAATGGATGCTGCTGAATACAAGGTTTTATGGAATTTCTGATGTTTTTGTTTGTGGAACTGTTGCAGGAAACATCGTCTGCGCAGTATATATTGCAGCAGTACATAGCAGCATCTGGGGGGCAGAAATTGCAGAACTCTATACGAAATGCATATGCGATGGGGAAGGTTAGAATGGTAGCTTCTGAATTTGAAACGGCTACTAGGGTAGTGAAGAATCGGAATGCTTCTAGGTGTGCAGAGTCTGGTGGGTTTGTGCTGTGGCAGATGAATCCGGATATGTGGTATGTTGAGCTTTCTGTTGGGGGAAGCAAGGTTCATGCTGGCTGCAATGGAAAGCTTGTTTGGAGGCATACTCCTTGGCTTGGTGCTCACACCGCAAAGGGACCCGTGAGGCCTTTGCGCCGTGCACTTCAGGTTAAACTTTGTTCCGGTGTTATTTTTCTGCAAATGTGGCATTTGTTTCCTTTTTTTTTCTTTCACTCATGTCTTAGAAGTTGTCATATTTATTTATTTAGGGTCTTGACCCGAGAACCACTGCTAGCATGTTTGCTGATGCCAGATGCATAGGAGAGAAGAATATCAACGGTGAGGATTGCTTCATCCTTAAGCACTGTACAGATCCGGAAACACTGAAGGCTCGGAGCGAGGGTCCTGCTGAGATTATTAGACATGTCTTATTCGGATACTTTAGCCAGAAAACTGGGCTTCTTGTTCACATTGAGGATTCTCATCTGACCCGCATCCAATCTAATGGAGGTGACGCTGTTTATTGGGAAACTACAATCAATTCATTCCTTGATGATTACAGGCCTGTGGAAGGGATCATGATTGCCCATTCAGGGCATTCTGTGGTGACTCTTTTCAAGTTTGGGGAGATGGCCATGAGCCATACCAAAACAAAAATGGAAGAAGCCTGGACAATTGAAGAGGTTGCGTTTAATATTCCAGGTCTCTCGCTAGATTGCTTCATTCCCCCAGCTGATTTGAAGACAGGTTCTGTCAGTGAAGCTTGTGAACTTCCTCAAGATGAAAGAGGAAAGAACTCACATGGGGTACATCGAACCAAAGTTGTTGCACTGGAGAAATCACACGATTGCGGCATTGATAAGATGATATGGAAGATGGAAGTCTAATGATGACAATAGGATCAATTCAAGGCAATTGTTCATAGCAGTCACTAGTTTTTGACTACTAACGTTTAGATTTTAATTTTAGAATAGGGGTTCAGTTGGTTATTTACATGTCAAGTTTGTTTATGCCTCTATATATAGTCTGTAAATAGAGCATAAAAATTCACAGGTGTTATGCATGCCTGAGTGAATATTTATACTCGATGCAGAATCCAACAATGGAGTTGGAGCTCGATTGTCCAATTCGGAATAGAGCAAAATGGAGGTTAAAGTTTTAGTTTACCTTCCATAAATGTGGGAAGGTGGTGAAGCTTTGGTATAGTAGAAACATTAAACTTTTGTTACTTAGGAACTTATCTAAGTTCAGTGTTGGTGGTGGTAATATTAAAGAGTCTGCCACTGACCATAGTCAAGTTTGATGCTAACAGCTTCTATGTGGTGTAGAAGTTATTTCTTTCTTTGGAAATGTAATGTAACGATGGTGTTTTTGATAGCTGGGATAGTATAGGGTTGTTTACTGAGACAATACTCAGTTTTCATTGATGTACCAAACATCTCTAATATCAGTAATTTTTTGCTATTTGTGTTATGATCCTTTTTTTTTTGGTCATTTCTCCTGAAAATGAATCTTTCAGATAACGAATGGTCTTGATAGGTGCTATATGTTATCTTTGATCTTTCCACTATTTTTCCCATGAAGTTGGGGAACTGTACATGGTAGCCTTAATATGGTTATTTTTGTATTTGTCATTAGATATTAAGTTTTACACGCAGTGATTTAGTTATAAAAAAATCAATGTGAAGAAGTTCGTCTTTTTATTTTCGGTTAAGGGGTCGTTTCTTCTGATAATGATTTTTTTATTGTAATTAATACTAGTATTTTTAGTCTGTCTGGCACGAGTGAATTTTTTTTAAAGCAAATACTCCCTCAGTCCCAGTCCCACTATGTGTATTATTATGTGTATGTTTGATACCAAGCACAGGAGTACCATTTACTGTTGGGTAAAGTTTGTCTCAATTTTTTTATTTGAGTACCACTATGTGTCTTTCATATGCCATTTGTTTTCTTAATATGTAAGTGGAGTTTTGGCACAGAGGAGGAAGTAGAACATTTTATACAACTTAATATCCACAAGCACAAGATGTGTGCATACCTGGGAAAATATATTCAGTCAATACCTTTAAACTATATAATTGTGACCAACTTAATATCGGGAATGAATCATCTCAAGTGAATGGAGAGATCTAGTGAAATCTCAACCTTTCAAAAAATAAAAAATAATCATTAAATTGGTCGTAAAATTCATTAAAATAATACAAGTATACATGCTCTATTTTAATTATGAAAATATTTCGTGCCATATCTATTTATATTAATAGACAAAATTGTCTAAAGTGTGAGACAATCTATGAGTTTTTGAAACTCATAATTTGTTGTTCATGTGCCTACAAGGAATAGATGCTTCTTTGCCTTGTTAAAAAAATAGCTTATCTCATGAATATCATGTGTGCTTCCCTCTTTTTTATCGGTCTTGGTCAAATGAGCATATTCTGTGATGTAAGAGTAAAATGAGAGCCTAATTGGGAATATAACTTTATTAAATAGTGCTACTAATGTACTAGTAGTGAATGGAATTCAGTTTAAGTATGATGAATAAACATAAACAATAAATAAAGTAAAATTGGTCTGGTCTCTGATGAATACCATCCCATGTGTGTGTGAAAGCGTGATTATGGAATGACCACGAGGTTAGTTGGATGCCTTCAAACTCCAAAGTGATGTAACCCACACACCTTCGTTTCCTTTTCTTGCTCATTCCTTTGCACAAATAATTTTTTTTTCCTTTTTTCAAAAGCAGTTTAGTTAGTTAGTCATATTGAGCTTCTTTTTTATTTTTACTTTTCGTAGTTTTAGTATTTTTCTTCCTCCTTCATGGGGTAGTTGGATCATGTTGTGTATGTGCATTTATGTTATTGTTAGGCTTATTTTCGATGCCATGTGAATTACGTTGTCTATAGTAATTTGGTAGTAATCTGGAAACCTACCTTGTGTCCTGATGAAGCTCATCAACTCTTCGCAACATGTTATTTCAAAGTGTCATTTTCCATAACATAGATATAACCGTATTTGACAAATGTTATAAATGCATGATATTTGACAAATGGTATATTTTATAAGCTCATAAAATAAAAATGGATATATTTGTTTGGTAACAATTTTTTTTCCATGAGTTTATAACTTTTTTTTTTGTTAGTTACCATGTTTTTGTTTGCGCTTGTATGTTATCTTCTATCAATTTTATCCTTAATTTAGTTAAAAATATATGTAATATTATATTTATCAACTATTTTGACCGTTAATGTTATCAAATATTACAAATTTATATCTTTAAACTCATCCTCTATCAGCTATCGTATCTATTATCCGTTATAAGTTTCTTCAACATCAATCAACTAATCAATTATGCCCACTGCAACAAAATATAAACAAAGGGTATAAAATATCGAATGATTTTGGTCTTAACTTTATACCAAATAGTCGAATACATTTGATTTTTTGAGCTATTCTCATATTTTGTTAGGGAATAGTATCCGCTATTTTTAATCATAGTACAAGTCTATGCATGACAAATCAAATATGACTATGGTCATCACTACCCATGCTTACTAAATTAATTACTTGATACGGTTAGAAAAACGCAAATTTGACTATTGGTTGGTATTTATGAAAAGAAACTCAAAAAGTTATTTTTAATACATAAAGTTATTTTAATTATCACGATATCGTATGAAGTTTTTACCGCCACTTAACGGTGATTATTTGTCGAGAACTTTGTGGAATACAAGAAATGGATTCTCTACTTCTAACCAAATTTTTTTCACAAACACTAGCCAGAAATCTAACTCCTAACACATGCTTAAGAAGTTTAAGTCTCTTGCCACTTACATCAATCAATTTTTCGTCTTCAAAACTTGTTTTAAGTAGTCGTATTGCAGACCAAGATTATCATATTTGAGGAGTATGATGTGAAAAGGAGATTGATGGCTGCTTGGCCTCTGTTTTACTTTAATTTTCAGTCTCTATCGACCCCAATCAGTCTTGAATCAAGTCCAGGTAGCTTTCTTTTCATCTATTTTACTATTTCAAGATGTGGATGTAATTTAATTCATTGACGTAGACAATGCAACCAATTTTCTTTGAGCATGGTCCTTATAACTTGTAGCTACTACACCATATTTATTTTCTAGATGGGAAGGGCGTACATTCTAAAACGGTAAATTTGGAAAACAAATGGCCAACCCTCCTAATCCCAGTATTTATACGTAATTATAGCATCAGTTTAAGAAGGTTAATTTTAAGCTTATATTTTGAAATTTATAAGTTCATATAATTTTTTTTTTAAGAAGCTAAATTAGGCCAACCAAATTAATACTGGAGAGGATCGAACGTGACACTTCGAAGAGTAGTACACTTCTAAATTGTAAGTCAATACCATCAGACCAACCCAAATGGATTTATAAATTTATATAATTAAAATAGACTTGTTTCATAACAATTTTGATAAGTTTTTTAACAAATTATTTTTATAAATATTTTCTTTCAATTTTACTCTTATCATCTTAACCGAAAACATACTAAATATTAATTCAAAATAATTTTAATGTTATTTGACATTTTTTTGAAAGATCAATCATTGATTTTATCAAACACTATAAATTTAATATGTTAATTCATCAATTATCAACTATTTTGTTCATTAACTCTCAATTATCTACTACTTTTCATCAAATAGAATCAAAGTGATAGCTATCTGCAAACCCACGATAATGATTGAAATACTACAAAGTATCCCTAATTATAAGCCATTTTGTAAAAGAAAATTGTTCTTCAAGAACCGCAATGCATATATTTATTTTTTATTTCAAGTATACTTTCTAGTATTATCTCATATTGATTATCTTCGAATGAAAACTTATGAGTCTTTTCAACATATATTAAATAAAAGATTGATAATCAATCTGAATTGGGTCACTGAAAGATATTAGTCTTCAACAACACGAATCAATAATTGAATAACGGTTGAGAGAGTTGACACGTTTCATGTCAAATAGTGTTTTAGATAAGATTAACTCGAGTGAAATAAATTTATTTCACTTAGAATTCAATTATTTCACTAGAGTTAATTTTATCTAAAACATTCGTCGATACAAAATGTGGCAACTCTTTCAATCGTAATTCAATTATTATAGGAGACTAACATCTTTTACCGACCCAATTTAAATTGATTATCAACCTTTACTTAATATATGTGGGAAAAGACACATAAATAACTAAATTTTATACAGCTAAGAGTCAAATTGAGTTGAATGTTTGATTAGGTCATCCGGAGGTTGAGCTTGTATAGGTCATGCAACCTTGAACCAAACAATTGATGGCATATAAAATAGAGTAACTACGTTCACCTACTCTGCTTGTTTTTAGGAGTAGGACCTCCAAATATTAGTAGAAGTTTATAATTGATGCTCGTCTCCATCGAAATATATAAACTAAATATCTAAATTTAAATTAAAAAATATGACTCTGTATTGACTTCCTTCTACTTGGCATTCACATTTCCTAATCGTTCAGTCAGCATCCGTGGCCGAAGACAAGAGTTGTGATCTTCTCCATTTTTTATTTTTTATTACTGTATAATAAATCACATATCATATTAAATTTTGGTATTAGAGTGTATAATAAATAATTGAATCAATCACATATCATTTTTTATTTTTTATTTTTTATTATTGTATTTATAATTTTAAAATTTTGGTAATGTAAAAAATTAATAAGGTAAAAATTGAACAGGATCTTGATTCGGTCGACTATTTTGACGGACAAAACTAAACTCTTAAATAAATTTGAATCTAACTTCCAAAATCTAAGTTGAAAGATGAAGTTGCCCAAACACATTAATACATCCAACAATCTTACAATATAGTTTCTAATGCAATTTTAACATGGACAAACACTTGCATATATATTAAATAGATTTTTTTTTTAGAAAATTAAATAGATGAAAGATATTTGTACAACCATTTTTTAAATAACTATTTCTTCTCTCTTCTTTGAAGACAAAAACGAAAGAGTACGATATGATTATAAAAGATCAAGTTGTCCTAAAAATTATCACAAAATAATGGTACCGATATTATTTCACTATTAAATATATTAAATGATACTAGTCCAATTCCACTAAAAAAATAGTGGTACAATTTTAAAGTATATTCGGTTCATCTTAAAAAAAATATTAAAGAAGTAGGAGTATATTTATTGCTAGCCTTCAAAAAAATAAATTTGGGCCGCATTAGCTGCAAAAGTTCACAATAATTGTTGTACAAAGAATGCACAAGTCTAAGGCAATTGCCTTGACTTTACAACCCTCATTTCTCTGACACACTTAGCAAGCATAATCCTGGAAAACAGGAGGGTTTTAGGAATTGTTTCATTATTTATTTGGTTGACTCTTCAAAGAGACTCATAACATTAACATGAGATGACACATGCGTTTAGCTTAAAATAGTGCTATGAACACTCAAGTGAAAATGTCTTAAGTATAATGAAATGAGTGTCGGCAGAGGGAAGGTTCCCATTCTTGGTCGTCTGCACAGAGATGGAGACAAATTTATTGTACTGTGACAAGGGACCTGCAATTGATGCATATTTATGACACTACTCTTGATTACGTTTATACTGAAAAAAGAAAGAATATCTCACTCTAACTTCAATAGTACTGCATGATATTTCACTCTCAGTATATCTCCTTACTTAAATGCGGATAGTTTACAGAACTGCTAAATAGGTACATGTTCAGTGGTTTATACTTTATATCGGCATTTGGGTTGTCATATTTTATATTAGTGACACATAATTTTCTTTAAGATAAATTTGGTACGTGTATGTGGTTTAACAAATATGTAAAATTCGAATGCAGTGTTCATTTTGAGAAATTGATTCTATGCATTTAAGGTGTGGCAGATCTGCACATTTTAATTTGATTATGTTTTTTTTTAACTTGTTTAACAAAGCTTAAATACTTATACCACCTGTCCGAAAAACACCAAAGACATTTCATATTTATTATATCTATAATAAAATATTGGTTGTGTTTGGTAAAAATAAGATATAAGCTAGCTGATAGTTGTAAAGTTAGTTGATTAAAATAAAAAGTGTTTGATAAGATTAGTTGTTGAAGTAGTTGATAAATATAAAATGACGTAAAAGGAGATGTTTGTGTTTTTCATTATAAATCATATATACAACTTTTATTACTTAATGTATTTCTTTTTCAATATTTAAATTTATTTCAAAATATTTTCATCTCCCAGATGATAAATGTATTTATTAATTCAATTGACAATTTTTATTTAACAAAACTTTCTTTTCATGATTTTTACTTAAACTAAACTTGCATCACTTATTGTAAATTTCATATAAAATTATTTATCATTGAATTAAGAGCATGTAAAAAGGAATGTGAACAAGAAAATTTGAAAAGCCATGCTAACATGATGCAAAACACGGGCAGTTATGGGTAGTTTTTTTAATTAAAATTAAATTAAACTAAATTAATAAAAGGTTAAAATTAGAAGAAAATATAAAAAGCTAAAAGCTATAAGCTCAAAAGCTACTTATATTAGCTTCTCAAAAAATGTTGTAAGCTAACGAAAAAAGCTTTTACCAAACACGACTCATTTTATAAAAACAAGCTTATAAGCTAGTCCAACAAGCTATATAAGCTAACTTATTTGTGTTACCAAACACAACCATTGTATTGTTCAACTAACAATTTTTGTAAGAAGAAAAATGCAAACATATTAACTATAGTTTAAACATTATTTTGTTTTTTGCTATAAAGTCGAAATGTGAGCATTTCTAACCTTATTCAGTGGTCTTTGTTCAGTTGGCTTAAATTAGTTAAATGGTCAATGTATAATCTATTCATTAAACTGGTGGAGGTACTAAATTATATACGGTAATATGGGTTTTATTGTAACAAATAAAATTTATAGCTTTAAAAGAATGATTGGGGAAATATAAATACATTTTAATTAAACCACCGCCAAGTTAGTCATTTTCTTATCTCAAAAAATAAAAGATTAGTCATTTTCAAAATTTCCAACTTTAAAAGAAAAGCACATATGTTTTACGAATGTTCTCAACCCTGAATAATTTACCCAGTACCCGTGATCGACTCGGAAAGCTTGCCACGCAACTTTTCCAAGAAATATTTTCAAATCAATAAATTTTGATCGAAGAAGGGTAACAACACTCGCTTTTTAACCCTTTCTTCAACATTTACTCTAGATGAAATCAACGTGAATTCCACCATTTTAAATGTGATCTATTTTTAAAGTGTGGGATTCATATTAATTTCATTCAATGGACGAGTAAATGTCAGAGAGAGTGTTAAAAAGAAAGTGTTATAAGCACTCCTCATGTTATTTTATGGAGGATGAATATGTGATTTAGAAAAGGTTTAAAATTGGTATTTTCTTGGTTTGTTGGGTAAATTTTTCTAAATTGTGCCCTTGCAATGTGAAAGTTAGGATAAATGATCCAGCTCATAATAACAAATAAAAAGACAATTTCTTTGACCACCCTACTCCCTTTTTACGCTCCCTTCAGTATTCTTAAAATATTATTAGGATTTTCGAATTATATAATATGAAATTAGGTTTCTCCTATATTTTTGGTGGAAAATTGCATTTTTCATCAATTTGGATTTTAAAATATGAGAAAAGACGTAATTTGGATTTTATAATCCAATAACCCCTTACACGTGGGTGTTCCAAGCATATAAAGTGCGTGTTCGGATTATAAATCCAATATGCTAGTTTTTTTTTAAGGCTAACATATGGTTTTGGTCTTTGCAAATATGTAATTTTTGAAAAAACAAAATATTATATAATTCAAAAATCCCCTCTCCCCCCCACAAAAAAAAAATCGAATTATATAATCCGAATGAGGTATTTTCGAAATTGAATATGGTGCGTGAGAAGAGAGGAGGGTGAGAAAATAAATTGCCAAGAAAAGTTGAAAGGATTAAATGGCCCATTAATGGGTAAGCCCAGTTGATGGTTGGACTTTACTATTACAAGCTTTGTTCTAAAATCCCAAAAAACTTCATAAATCCGAAAATTGCTGTTGACACTCTTGTAAAGGCTAAGAAACACCATAAAATAATAAATTTAACCCCTGTTTATTAGGTGGATTCTAGGGTGAGGGATCAATTAAGTCCCTCACCGGTGAACCATGACAAAATACCATTAGATCTAATTAATGGTCTAGATTTATTAAAATAAATAATGAGACCACTAATACATGTTCACGCACAACCATGCCCTCATGTCTTTCTCATCTTCCTCCCCTCAATAGCGTGAATGTTTTTGCTGGAAAATTAAAGAATTGTAACTAATTAGGTTTGCAAACATTCAACTTCTGTAAACGATGTACACACGTTAGTTCTCTTGGCTTATATATGGTTGCTAAGACAAAAAAAAAGAACAGATTGATTTTGCAATGTTCCTCCAACTAATTTAAAGTTCAAAGGCCCTTTTTTATCACCTTCATTTCAATCGAAATTTCAATTTATTTATTTGTTTGTGTGTTCAAGGCTAGAACCTAACATTATTTTTGTAGAGTTTTTCACCATGAACTATTCAAGTTTTCAAATTTTAGGGGTTTTTCTTTTGACACAAGTTATAACATCGACTTTAATTTTGCATTTTGTATCAATGTAGAAATGTTTGATAAAAGAAATTGTGATTGTGTCACTTCCCCAATTCTGCTTTTTCATTCTCTAATGGATGTAGATGTTTTCTGCAAGCATCTTTTAGATTCACAAATTTCAGTGGGAGTTGAAAAAGGATGAAGAAATATAACAGGGATAAGATTGTATGTTAAAATGTCAAGATGTTTCCAATTTTATTTTCGAAAAATCTCAATCATTAATTTAATCAAACAGTATTTTCTTCATGGTCTACCAGTGAGAAACTTAATTGATCCCTCACCCTAGAATCCACACTGTTTACTATTACGATTTTGTTTGAGAGTTTGGAGGGAGGGAGGGAGGGCTTTGAGGGTGAGATAAATGGAGAAAACTTTCACAATTTTTGAAAGTTATTTTTTAAAATGATAAATTAATTCAATTGCTTATAGTTCCTTCAAATGACTTAAAACACCCCTCTAGGGAGTTAATTCCCCATCCTCTCAGAGTCTAACTCCCGATCGGTTTGGATCAGGAGTTACAACCTCGTATGCCTCAATAATATTCCTAGAAACAAAAACATAACAAAGACTTTGCAGAAAACGACAGTTTAAAGTTTGAAACCCATGTTAATGGTTCCGTTTGGTGCAAGAAAATATAACATATTTTTCAGACCAAATCCTACTTCATCTATAACCTCGAGGAAAATAGATCCAATCATTTGTTTTTCTCTCGTGTATTTTATGTGTTACCACTATCATCATTGGATGGAACGATGTGAGTTTTATTTTAAATATAAATAAAAAATAAGAGTGAAGCAATCAAATGGTCAGATTGTTAACACATATAAGAGATATAAGAGAAAATCAATCGAGAGAATTCGTTACCAACCTCAAGACTGCCTGTGGTAAGACCGCAAATGGCCATGGTGTTTGTTTGAAAGGGTGCAGAATTTATAAATCAAATTCACTTGGTTTAGATCGATTTCGTCAAAAGCTGAAGCTAGGAAAGATAGCTTTAGCTGAAATGCAAGTTGGACAACGAAAGCACATCGACGGACAACAATCCAAACATCTTAATAGCACGGCAGAAGTGGAGAGACGGGCGTCACGTATTTCTCAGTTTTAACATTAATTCTCATAACTCAAATTAAAGAATCTGTTTTTGATAACTAAAACGCAAACTGCTCCACCACTTTATCATATTTTCTGTATGCAAGAATGGATAAGGCACAATTAAGAATTTGTCTGAAACTTCATGTCGTGGTTGTAAATTGCCATCAATATACCACTCTACTTATCATAAACATCCACCTGCCCACCCAGCAGTTTCTGTTAGTTGGTGAAATGTCACCAACCCTTACCTCGTACCCCATCATTCACGAACATTACCGATAGATCCATACAAGGACTAACCAATTAATACAAATTTTAATTTTCTGTTCACATAAACAAAATTGATACTATTATCAAACCCAAAAATATAAACTTCACAACTATACATATGTATATCCAGCACCAAGAAAAATATGTCAGCAACTTGCAGTCACTATCTATGCAGTAATTTCTAATTTGCATCTTTTACTCCAGAATTATCTTAACTTACCAACAATATTCATCTTCACTTATGAATAATTTCATCCAAAATAAGGTCAGCTTATGATTCATTGGAGCAATTTCACTCTTTAGCCAACTGAACCAAGCATGCTCTTCTCGGCTTCATCAGCATTTAAAGAAAATATATCAACAGGGGCAGTTGTATAGCCAACAGCAGTTTGCTTAAATTCGCCGCTAGATGAGCTTCCATGTTGATCAAGATAGATTACGATAACAGTGATATCGTCATGGAAGTGACGTCTAATTCCTTTGTCAATTTTCTTTATGTCAGCATATCTCATCTCTCTTTTCTTTGCAGCTTCCTGAAGAGCAGCTCTTACAAGTCTCTTAGCAATTCCCTGCACGCGGAACAAAAACGAAAACACAACACCATGTAAGAAAATTGAAACTCTATTATTCTGTGCAGCTCACAAGTAACAGAAGACACTCACAAGTCTTGGATATTTGAAAACAATATCAACTGCTGCTTCGTCACTCAATTGTTCCCAAAGGCCATCGGATGCAAATATTAAGAATAAATCATCGGACTCAAGCTCCCTGATAATGATTGATGGTTCAGCTGTCATTACTGGACGCTTCAAAGGAATAGGATTTCCAAATTGCCGAAAAATGGGGTCTCTGTAGAAATCTGGTCTCTTCAAATACACATCACCAATAGATCTAGACACCTGAAACAACAAAACTATTTAGATCAGATACCCTGACCCCATATGTCTGCAGCAGAAATAAATTAGACCAGCCCCCACCCTTTACGATACCTTTCTCTTAAATATCAGGAGATCAAGAGAAGCTAGAACATTTTGTCCTTAATTATAACCAATTATAGGACTCACAGAATTCTATGACATTTGTATAATGCTGTAAATACATCATCATGTTCATAATAAACACAAAAAATACATATAGAAGGATTGAAGGAAGAAACACGTAAGATAGATGAACAAGTTTTACACAGACGTTGTAATTGCAAATAACAGCATTAAAAACAATACACCACGGTGACAATTAGACATGTATTGGTATCACTATATGTTGAAAAACACAAAGATTAAAAGTAAGCATGAATTTGTTAATAAGAGACTAACAGTATATATACCTGTATGATGCCCTTAATCCTCCAAACACCACGGGTATAAACCACAATGTGTGAATCATCAGGGTGGAGAGCTTCAACTTCTCTCCTCACCTCCTCATCAGCTACATTATGATCCGTTGACAAACGGACAGCCTCCACCTGACAACTCTTGTTCTCAAGATACTTCCTACCAAGAACAACTCTAGAGTCACCCAGGTTGGCAACATACAACACATTATTAGAAATTGCACCAAGAAGACAGCACGATCCCACGGACGCAATCTGAGGACTAATTGGCAACGACAACTTAACCAAATGCAAAAAGTCCTCCTCCGTCTTACTAAATGCCTTTTTTATCACATCTGCTGACAACCCCCCTTGCTCAGAGGCAAATTCTACAAATCAAAATCAAATACAAGTTAGCATTATTGAAACAAATAACATTAGCAAAAAAACAAAAAAAAAACATAGGTTCAGTGATGATGTCAAATACTACAGTTTATAAATTTACAATCAAACAATAGACCTAAAAGATCAACGATAATTTGAGAAACACGCTTGGATCAGAGGTGTTGTTGTGAGTTGTCAAATACGAAGCAATTCAAAGAATTATATTTTCAAAGCAATTGAAATCATTCTATTGAAATAATTGGATTACAATACACAACAAATACAATTGAATAGAGTCAATTACTCTACTTATTAGTTGTTCCAATGTAGCACCAAACTAATCAAAACCTAGTTAGTCAAACACAAATAAACAATAATTACAGCGAAAGAAGAGAAGATAGAGAGTAATGGAAGTTACTGACTATGTAAATAGGGGAAGAGACGGTTGTTGACAAATCTAGAAGCTTCAGGACCACCGTGACCGTCGTAAACACCAACATAGGTGGCGGAAGGAGAGGTGAAGACTTGACTTTGATCTTCAAGAGAGTAATTAGCCTGAGCAACGGCGATAGAGAAATCACCGGAGGCGTGAGGTTTCAAGTCGGTATGCCAGAGGAGAAAGTCAGAGGCACCACGGCGACGGAAGCAGAAATCGAGAGGGCTTAAGCATAAACGCAGCATGATCTATGTATCGAAATCAAAGGGTGAGAAATTGAGGATGATGAGAATTTATAGATGATTGAGGTTAGGTATCGGAGAGAGAAAGGGGTTTGGAGAATGAAATGAAATGAAAAGTCAGTGCCGCGTTTAGAGGGGGAAGACGGACCCCTCAATCAAAGATATGTTCCCTCTTCTCTTTTCTTAACGCGCTTCTTCCATCTTTCCCTTTACTATTTAATCATTTTCCTTTTCATTTCATTGTCGTCCTAATCTCTCTCACAAACGCCGGGTGTAAAAAACCACTATACCAATTAAGAATATAAAATTGAAAAATGTAATAAAAACAATAAATATAATATAAAAAAGAGGGTGAAGATTAAGGTTATGTTTGGCAAGGCTAACTTTTCCTTGAGCTTGTAACGCAAGATATATATTTTATAAGTTCATATATGTGATCTGAATAGAACGGTTGAATAATAATTTTTTTGGTTCAAATGTACTTTTGGTCCTCCAAATTTTACAAACTTACGATTTTGGTCTCCCATATTTAAAATATATTTTCAATTAGTCAATCTAGTTTATAAAATTACTAACAAAAGACGCATTAAAAATGTATTTGCAATTCTGATACATGTAAAGACTATAATGACATCTAATACATTTTAGAGTCCAAATGACTATTGGCTTAATTAAATTTGATGCTAGATATAGAGTTGGTAAAATTTCACTTAAAAACTTCTTTTTATACCATGATCCAATTGACACATAAACATCTTATTGCCAAATGCCAAGCCCAATCGTGAATGAAATAAAATAACTAGAGCAAAACTATCATCAACCCACCTAATACTACAATAATATACGATCGCATCATTCGCAAGCACCTTTTTCCCTTCCTTCCTTTGAATTTTCCTTTGAATTCTGTTATTTACCTAAATAGATTTGTTCATTCTCAAGTGAAATGACCAAAATATCTTTACGTGACTTAAGTCACGCTAGTGTAAACTTAAACAGAGTTAAGTTACGCAGCGTGACTTAAGTCACGCTAGTGTTAATTTTTAAAAAAATCAGCGTGAGTTAATTCGCGTTCAGCGGGAGTTAACTCACGTTCATAGCAGAAGCCAGAAACGGCATTAAATGTTGTTCAGTACTGGACAGGTTTTTAAAAGGTTCAAAATGACCCGTAATCACGCCACATTCATAACTTAACCGAATTACGCCAGTTTAACAAAATTATCGGATAATATGACATAATCAATCAAAATTACACAAAAACATCGTTTTTTCTCACAATCACGTAATCACACATAACAATCAAAACGGTCCAAATTTCACAAATTTACCGGTAATGACCCGTAATCACTTAAACACACTTAATGACACGTAAACGATCCAAATTACACAAATTTGTC
>Ga0209282_1000721_pt1 | contig 16582 bp, 12 predicted proteins | sample Mtrugardesep15_FD_187529 | JGI IMG/M metagenome (GOLD analysis project Ga0209282, IMG submission 187529) | Root nodule microbial communities of legume samples collected from California, USA - M. trunc garden sep15 (SPAdes) (version 2) | ecosystem: Host-associated > Plants > Roots > Nodule...
AAAAATAAATAAAAATAAAACAATAGAAAATAAAAGAACTAAATATAAAACTATTTTTGTTACAAATCATACATGTCAGTTGCACTATCTATAGATTCATCTCTTCTGTGGCGACTATCTATAGATTCATCTCTTCTGTGGTCAGTAACATAACCCTTATTTTCTGGCTCATCAACATCAATTGCAACTTCATCTGTTGTGGCCGAAAGAGACTTCTTGTGATGATTCCTCTGATGCCTTGCTTTAAGGATCCGAGTCAATACTTGAACTATGTCCCTCATCGAAGGACGCTTCCTTGGGGAACGGTTGATGCATCTGTATGCAAGTGCTGCCACTTCATTCATCTCTTGGAAATCACATTTTCCTTCAAGCTTTGAATCAACAATCTCCTCCCAACCAACCTTTCCCTCAGAGTTCATTGCTGCCTATTCATCCATCAATAACATTCATAAGAACAGAAAAAATTAATTAGTATCATGGTGTGCTATTACAACAAAGCATTTTCATACAGTAATGTAAAAAAATAGTCATCAAAACAAACCAGCTTCACGGTGCAGCCAGCTGTCGACCATTCGATTAAGAGAGGTGAAGTTTCTCTCTCCTAATATAATGGTCTACAACCAAATGCTTAGCAAGGACTTCTTATAACGATGGATTTATATGTTCGACATTGGGATCAGTTTCCTAAACCTAGATCCTCTACAGTCGACTTTACTGTGCAGCCAATTGTAGATTGTTAGATTATGAAGGATGCAGCTTCACTCTTTGATTCTAATGTTCTACATCCGACTGCACCGTAAAGTCGGCTGTAGAGGATCAATTTACCATTTTCCTCCACTAAGATTTCAATCTTTCAAAATATTATACATTAACTGCACAACATATACGATATAAGGATAAACTAAATATTATTTACTAGGGTTGTTAAAAAAAAGCAAAAAACTGAATCAAGCAGCATTGACAACACCAAACAGTGACTAACACAATTTGCGGACTGAGCTGGACCAGTTTGGGTCGGTTCAATTTTTGAACTATTGGTGCACTTCGCTTTAGCAATTCAGTTCAGTTTATTTGTTTTTTAAAATAGTCATAATATTTTTGTTTTCAACAGTCCTAATTATTAGTAATAATAGCAAAAGCAATAGTCCTAATTATCAGTTCAGAACCATCGAACAGGTGCAACTCTCGGGACAGACCATTGATAGTTCAGTTCAGTTTTTATGAACTGTGGTAACAGTTTAGTTTGGTATGGTTTTCTTTCTGAATTGAACCATGATCAGCCCTATATTTACTATGTATTTCGCTAGGATTCATGAGTATTGTCCCCGCAACTTTAATTTCTAGATCCATTAGTGTTGGGACATTGAGGGGAGCCCGGGGGACCGTCCACATCGAGGCTAGAACACTGCACAAGCAAGAGGGACGCCACACTCTTACCCAAAACCTTAAGGCAATGGGTTTATGGGTCCTCTTAATTATAAGGTGTTCAACCTTTACTGTTTTGTCCGATGTGGGACATATAACTCACACTTGCACACAACAACAATTAGCACTTGTTTTTATATGTATCGTGTATCAAGCAAAGGGGAAAAAACAACCAGATATACTTTATCTTCAACAGGACTTGAAAGAGGGGAGGGAGGTCTTACAAGTTCAACATGTTCCATAAGACCCTGCTGAGGATTTCGGCCAGCTATAAGTTCAAAGAGCAATACTCCAAAACTGTATACATCACTTTTTTTGGTGAATGTCCCTGACGATATATACTCAGGATCAAGATAGCCAAAGGTACCGCGAATTGCTGCATGTTTATCAACCATCTCTTCTCTTGAAAGTCCGAAATCAGCAACCTATTTGATTCAGAATCAACAAGAGCATAAGAAGCATCCTAACCAACAATAAATGATTAAATGAAATATATATCTTAGATCATACAGATTGAATACAAGATCATGGTTATCAAAACGAATTCCCAATTGTGAATTTTATACCAATATTCTGAATCGTGAGTCGGATCTTATTATGAATCCTAAGTTACATTAATAATAAAAAAATCTAACATTTTTAGTAAAAACATGTGACATAACAGAACTACAAGCTAATATATCATATACAAAAATTAAAATAATTAAAAATTCAAGTCATAAATCAAATGACAAAAGAAAAGTGGCTGGCTATACAATGTTGACAAAAAAAAAGGTGGCAGTTTAAACTAAGTTTAGGTAGTGATTCGTCACAATGAATTTAGATTCATCATAGTGAATCAGGATTCAAGATGAAATTCATGTCCAAATAGATACACACTAGAAATTTGTGTCGAATCGAGATATGAATAACATGTGTTGTAAAATGCTGATAACCATATATAAGATCATGCATAGATTGATAAAGGTGATGATTAACAAGAACATACCCGGGCTCGCATGGACTGATCCAAGAGAATATTGTTAGATTTGATGTCACGATGGATGACAGGAGGAACTGCCTGGAGTGACAACAACACATACAATTGTTACTAATTATATAAATCAAGATTATCTCAGTGTAGATGATATGGTAACTTACCCCATCATGAAGATACTCCAAGCCTCTTGCTACATCTAAAGCTATATGAACCCTCAAATCCCAGCCCAGATTCCCATTCTCTTCGCCTAAATATAGAGACAAGTTTATATGCTTCATTTATAATTGCATACGCAAGTTGAATTTGAAAGAGAACACCAAAAATGAAACAGAAAAGACATAGCACCGTATTGAAAGGCACATAATATCAAAGTATATTTCATATCTTGCTTGCATGACTTGTTTTACAGGTCTAGCATAGTTTGTATAACATACAATAATATGTTTGAAATTGAGCCATAGTGATGTTCCACTTCTCTAGTAGTTTAGATTTTATTACAGCAAATAGAACATGTTCAATGCACATAGAGATTACTTGATCAATCAACTTGTATATTGCATTTCATATTCGTTATTTATCCTTGTAATCTTTATGTACATAAATTAAACATTTTCTCGCTAAACATAAGACCAAATGGCATTCAAGTTCCAACATAAGACCAAAATGGCACCAGAATTCCAAAGTAACGACATAATGACAAATTACATTTCAAAAGAAAACCAAGTAAGGCCATTTTTTCAACAGTTTCGATGGAAACTCACTAAAGGTCTGAGATTGTTGTCTTGTAGCAAGATCAATGACCTTTTTGATCTAAAAAAAGATAAAGGGTCTGTTTGAAACTTTAAATTAAGTTAAAGGACCGTTCGTGCAGTTTTGAATAATCTTTTATGTGCATAAATTAAACATTTTTCTAGACGCTAATTCACTCAAGCACGTATTTTTCTAAGGTTCTATATCAGGTATTGGGCCGCCTGTATCATCCATGCACCAGACTCGAGCGTGATTAGGTCAATTGGAAAAAAATCCAAATCCCACATTAGCTAGAGATATGACCTAAATAGAACTTATACGCTTAGGCAATGTTCATCTTACAAGCCAGTTATGTCGACTTAGGTTAGGTTACAAAAACCGATATCTACATGAAAGTGTATTCATCCACAATATTTGCATACAACAGTCAATGCATGAACAAACCAACTGTGCACTTTTCTCTCAATTTTTCCATCAAAATAAAAAAATTGAAGGGAAGGGTTCATGGATCATTCTAAGGGAAGAATTTATAGCTTGTAGTTTTTGAACCAAAAAAGATAGATAGCTAACTTACTGTACAAGTGGGAAGCCAAGTTGCCTTTACTCATGTAAACATAAACAAGCATATGTTGACCCTTTTCTGCACAATATCCAACCAAATTGACCAAGTTTCTATGGTGTAACCTTCCCAACAACATAACCTAACAAAAATTAAAATAACACAAAAGGTTAAAATTGATAAACCACTCTAGTCTAGAAAAATCATCATAAAGAAATATTAACTACTACCTCCATTTAAAAATAATTTCCATATATGGTTTTGCATAAGAACTTAATAAGACATTAAATACCCTTATTTTTAGGAAATTTAATGTTTGAGCATCAAGACATTACTGGAGTCACCAAAACTATTGGAAAAATTATTAACACTTTCATGGTTTTCTAAATTAATGACACAATCTATATATTTTAAGAAAAGTATTCTGCTAAATGATTATTGGTAAACATCTTCACCTCTGTGTGAAATTCTTTCTCCCCTTGTTTAGAATTGGTTGCAAGAACTTTAACTGCAACAGTCTCACCAGTAGACATTTGAGCTTTATATACAGGACCAAATGCACCTTGTCCTATTAGTGTTGTAAAATTATATGTTGCCTTTTGCAAGTCCCTGAAGTTTAAACATGAGAATTAAAAACGAACGAGAAGAAATAGATAAAGGACATGGAAAAAAAACAGTCATTATTAGATTGAGTTCAAACAATTGTAATCTTCACTCCACTTTTGAAGACAGATAGTTGGCACCATAATTTGCAAATTATCATAAGTATATAGTATTTGGTGTAATATAAAAGGACAACATTATACATGAGTCAAAAGTTAAGAGACAATCTAATGCTTATTTCAACAAGTATAATGGTGTTATGGTGGACCATTTCATAAAGGGTGGCCTAATAAATGAAGTTCCTATCGAGAGGATTGATGCAGCAGTCTTACCCCAGTAAAGGGGAGGCTGTTTCGAAGGTTTGAACTCATGACCTCCTCCAGGTCACATGGAGGCGCTTTATGACGGCAAGTGCCTCCATATGTGACCTGGAGGTCATGAGTTCAAACCTTCGGAAAAAATTGATATTTTACACTTTCAATCAATCATAATTGTCAAATCATTAAAAAAATTGAATTCAACTATCACTACTTCTACAGTCAAACATACGATCAGTTATGATTTGTTGACAATGTAAAAGAGAGTGTATCAAAAGTAAACTCTAAAAATAGATAGCTAATCATAATTCAGTCTCAAGACATGTAAATGTACAAGAATTTAGAGCAGTTTCATTGAAAAAACAAGACGAACGACACATTAAAGCAAACTCAATACAAAAAAAAGAAAACGAAAAACATACTTGTATGAATATTCGAGTATTCCAGATGCAGAAATCATGTTACTTTTCTTGAAACCATCAATCCAGAAGTTCATGCCATTTCTACCAGACCTAACAGGTGATTCAGGACCTAAGGTTGAATCGGATAAAATAGTACAAGAATCGGCACCATTTGTACGAATCGGTATTGCAGCCGCCCTCCGAGAACTACTATTCCCTATCTGTGATCTCTTTCTATGATATCTAAAACAGATCAATGCAGAAATTGCTAAAACAACTCCAATTACAACACCTATAGAAATTCCAATGATTAATCCTGTAGATTCTTCTTTCATCTCTTTTTCTTTTTCTCTTCTTCTATTCCTTATTGATTATATAATCCATTTACACACCTGCCAAATATGCAACAACAAATTAAAAGACAAAGTAAAAGACAAAAAAATGGAACAAGTCAATTTCAAAAGAATTGTCAAAGAGTTTACAACACTTGAGGTTGAAAAAATCAAACTTGTTACAAATTACAGTGACATCACTATGATAAAAATTGAAATAAACAAAACATGTTGGATTAGAATAATTTACCATCATCACCAAACCAAAAGTCAAATTCAACAAAATAACAAATCCAAATCCAAAGATGAAATGTATAAAGCTTGAAACTTGATTTGTTTTTCTATTCAAGATCAAAATGATGCAAAAAAAAGTAAATTCAACCCATTAATGAAATCTCAACTAAGAATAAAAAAAAATATTTTTTTTCACTTTTCTTTAATTCTACTCAGCTTTTATTCTCAGCAACCAAAAAGGGTATAAGAGAATTTATATATTTTTGTAAAAAAAAAAATGAATTAATAAAAAAAAAGCAGTTATGAAGCAGATACAGACACAAAAAAAGAGTTTGAAGGAACATAGGAAGACAGATCAATATGGTTGACTAAAAAGGAAACACGTTGTGAGAAAATTATGTAACGTGCGTGCACGAGGTAATTGAGAACAGAAAACTTACACAACAAACAATTATGAACCAAAAAAGTGAAGTGAAAACAGTTACGTGTTTTGTGAAAACGTTGCTAAAAAGATGGAATGGAACTTGGAGAAGTGAAGTAGTGGTGTAGTGGAATTAAAAGAGGAAAGTATTTGGGATTGGATTCCAAGTAAGAACAAAGATGAGAGAGAGAGTTAGTTGCAGTTACATAACAACAAAAAAACAAAAGTGCATCATGTTTTACTGTACTACAGACAAGAGAATATAAAAAAACATGGCAAAGTGGCTGCTAAAAAACAACATTTCATATTTGCATAGAAATTTCAAAATATTTCAAAATAGTCCTCCAACGTTGACAATAATTTTTTTCGTATATGGACTATTATGACAATAAGTAAACATTTATAAGGATTGATATGAAAGTAAGTAAGTATCTCAATTATCGAGAGACTGATACGAAAGTATTGCCAGAATATTTTATCGCAATAGACTTTTTTTTTGGTAGAATGACAATAGAGAAAGAAGAAAAGAAAAAACCCTAAAAAAAGAGTTAAGTCTGGAGCATCAAGTCTCAACACTTACTTCAACTTCGATGGGGGAGTCTGCAAAAAAATTCACACCTAGTCTTGAAGAGCGCCCGAGCTTGGCCAAGAAATTTGCGCAATGGTTGCCCTCTCGAAACACATGTTGGAAAGAAATGTTAGGAATATGCTCATTTAACCCAAAAAAATTCACCAACAAAGAAGCGTTTACATGCATATGAGAGTGATCCGGATCTTGAAGAAGACAGAGGACTTCAAAAGAATCTGTTTCACTAATAACTCGTTGATAGAGATGTTGATTATCAACATCAAACCATGGTAAACCTCAAATAGCTCGCAAAAAGCGCATCCCTCTGCCCCTCATTAGAAGAGAATCCAACAATCCAATTTCCTTTTTTAACATAATAGACTATTTTGACTAACAAAGTGCACAATCAATGACTAATTTGGAATTTTGATACATTCATGAACTATTGTGGTTACGCATTATACATTCAGGGATGAAAATGACTATTATCTCTATATCAAAATTTTAAAATAGTTTTTGCTTGTGAACTATGTTAGTTAAAATAATATCTTACGTTAAAATGTTATGTTAATATTATAATATCAATCTCTCAATCTACTTACTTATTGTCATATCAATTCCTACAAGTACTTACTCTCGTATTTGTGCATGTATGAAAAGAGTTAATGTCAACAATGAGGTCGTATTTAAACGTTAGAGACTATTTTGACTAACAAAATTCACAATCATCTACTATTTTGAAATTTTGATTTATTGAGGGATTATTGTTGTTATTCGTTAAACATTTAGATATCAAAATGACTATTTGCCCTTTGTATAATTCTTATGATTTGATTCGCGGGTTAATCTCATTCTAATATCGACTATGAATAAATAAAATATTAAATATTTAAAATATAAGACTTGTATATATAGCGTTTTAAGGTTTTCAATGAAGATGTTGTGTCTCTCTTTTATGGAGTCGTATTGACTCGTTATTCTCAATGCTTTCTTCAAACTTCTTTATAAATGGTATTAGAGTTTGGTTAAGTTCTATGAGAGAATGGAAGTTTGTGGTGGTATTAATAAGAAATGTGACTTATATCAGGGTTGTCTATCCTCGTGTGCAAGTTGTGCCACAACAAATGGTCTCAAATTTTTAGAGCTCAAACTCCCCCAAACATATTAAATCAAAATATTTTAAGAGCCCGAATTTTTATAAATTCGAAATTCTAAACTTGATTACATTAATAAATCCTCAATTTTGAGGGTCTACAAAGTCTTTAAGGACTCAAATTTCTGCATGTACCAAAAATTTAAAAACCCTAAATCAAATATAATTTAAAGGCCCAAATTCCTGTTTAAACTAATTTCGGTATCCAAATTTTTTAGCGTCCAAATTCTTGCATATATCAATTTTTAAGATTAGAGCAAGATATTCAGTGTTTAAGACGATCCAAACGTATAAGGAAAAAATATTAGATATATAAGAGAGGTGAGTTATTAGGTTCTTCTATTAAAGGCAATCACATTTTAGACATTGTTAGACACTGAATATGAACATTTCTCCAAGCTGATATATCATATTTTGGTTCATTATGTTGTAAGAGTATAACAATTTCAGCAAGATCCAAAGTTTGGTGAATCTGAACTTTTACTAATGCTAAGAGTTTCACATTTAATGAAATAAAGCATATAGATAACTTTGTAGATGGGGTAGTGCTAGTCATCGCCATACTAATCAGATTTATAAGGATGTGCTAGACTAAATATAAAAAATCTAATATGGTATTACAACTATCTCTTAAGGGTCGTCCATCATTTATATTCACGCATCAAATCTAAAAGTCATGAGCACAACAAAATATGTATGTTAATATGGAGGTAATCATCACCTTACTAGCCAATTTATAAAGATTGAATTAGATTCAAAACCAAATTCTAAAACAACATGATTAAAATCCATCCAAAACTCATTGAGTCACATACTATCAAATTACAACTATCGGCCCACTCATATCACGTTTTAGATACTCTATCTTTAGCGTGATGTAGTAAAAATCTAATATTAGATGAGATAATGTTTAAATTAACTCTATAAATGGGACATTTCTCATCTTACAAATTTATTGAGTAAAGTTTGAACTAAATCTCAAACCAAAATTCTAATAACTAGTAATAAGTTTTTTGATCAAATAATAACTAGTAATAAGTAAGACAGGTAAAAATAAACAACCATGTTAGAAACATAAATTAAAATAAAGACAGGACTTAGCTTCTTCAACAAAACAAAAAAGACAGGACCACACTCTTACAGCTATACCACCGAAAAAAGAACTCTTTGCAACTTACCATACAGTAAAACTAAACAAATAAATAAAAACTTATTTTAGCCATACAAGAAAAATTGTGTACGTTTTTTTCTTTCTTTTTTGTAGAAAATGGTCTATGCTTTTATTTGATGAAATTGATCTTCTAAATAATACAACTCACATGAAAATCGTTATTTTTTTTTTATTTTTTTGAGAAAACATGAAAATCGTTATTAAAATGTGTTGAATTTCATTAGAAAAATAAAAAAAAAAGTGCTATAGATATTTATAATCAGCGTTTCTTTGCGTGGCAATTATTGTCGTTTAATAGATGTTTGTTTGAGAATGAATTTTGAAGTGTGGTGGGAGGGATGAAATTAATTAAGCTTGAAAAACGTGGTCCCCTGATGGCATTACAGTCATACTTTATGATTTTTAAATGTGCACTTGATCTTGATTCTTGACCAAAAACTATAAAGGAGGCCTTTGTTACTTTTGTTTGTTTATTTGATTTCTTTATGTTGAACCGTACCACTCCGTCCCAAAATATAAGCAAAAATTGGTCAACAAAGGTAATTTATATCAAATACATTAACTTTTGTTGACCAATTTTTGCTTATATTTTGGGACGGAGGGAGTATATCATTAGTGTCTAAGATTAATCCATCAAATCAGATAAATCGCGATATATGGTAAAATTCTTTGTCAAAATATTTAACATTTTTATTTGATTTTGATATATAGTCCTTGGTTATTGTTGAGAAGAAAGAAATAATAAATAATGTAACTTCAAACCGAACATAAATATTGAGTAAAAAAATCGAATATAAATGTAGATTTCTTTTACAAAATAAAAATTATGATGAAGGGATAGTGCCTCAATTTAAGATAAAGAAAACCATAGACTCAAAAAACACTTATAATTATTATATTTACACTTTGCTCCCTTCAAATGTGCTAGTATATTATTAGTTTTTTTTTTCTTTCTAATAATAGTTTTCATGTTGCTATATGAAAGAATGAAATTTTGATGATTTAAGTTTGAAAACAAAACAAGAGTAAAATCATTTAAGTGAAAATCTATGTTTATCTTTCTCTTTTTAATTATTTATAACTTTCAATCAGTTTTCACTTATCTACTTCCTCCGTCCAATTTTAAATGTTATTTCGGAACGATAATTTTCACATTTAATTATCATTTTACAGTATTAATAAAATATTAATTATTTTTTTTATTATTACTTGACCTATTTTAAATTTATTGTTTTCTTAATAAAAAAAGATTTTAAATCTATTGTTAATTCCCCTGCTTTCTTTTCCATTGTCTACAGTTCACCTGCCAAACATACTTATTAAATAAAAGTAATAAATTGATGTTTCCTTTGCTTTCTTTTCCATTGTGTTGAAGTGTGTGTGAAGGCAACTCGACATGTACAAACATAACAAGCACATGGCCTAAAGTTTTGATTGTAGTCCCTCGTATTTATTTGGATTAAATAAATATTCATCTACAAATACATCACTCCTCCAGCCATAATAATAAAACTTTTTGGATGTGATTGATATTGAGAGGAGGAGAAGGAGGTACTTCCTAGTACAGATTGTTGCTTTTGTTCTAGTAGAGAAATAAATGAGGGATTAACATAGCAATAAACTTTCTAATATGTGTATGATTGGTCCTTGAAATGATGCAGTAACTGATTTAGATTATATTCAAGATCCTTCATCTTGGAGTGGTATGATTTTTCCTAATGTCATTATCTCTGATGAGACACTAAATCTCAACATTGCTCGTGACTTGGAGATTTTGAGGAAGTATGCTTGGAAGGAAAATAATGTTCCCAAACATAGGGTTTGCATTGACAAGAAAGAGAGAGCGGCAAGAAAAGCCTTTTACATAGGAAAATCTACGCGAAAGGGAGTTAAGCTACATAATAACTGTTATATGGGGTAGGTTACCAACGCCTACTTTGTTTTGCTTGGTTTCTTACTCATTTTACTTTTCATTTTGTCTTCTTTTGTTTATTTTGTTTCGGTGGAGCTCGATAACCACTTGGTTAAGGATAGATATAGTATGAGTATAAGATAGGAAAATGCTAACATATGTCTTTAGGACATATGTTAAAATACCAAAGATAAAAAATTTGTATTGGAAATTGCACCAATTTATTTATCAAAATATTGAAATTTAATTTTTTTTATTAAATACTTTTTTTTTAAACCTTAACATGTGCCCTTAGGGCATAAGTTAACATCACCCTATAAGAAATTATGCCAAAAAATAAATATATAAGGAATCAAATTACACTTGAAAAACCAGTTATACTCATTTGATAACATTCTACTAAATAAATATTTTTCAAAATGAATCGTTGGATTGGAAGTTACTATCATATTCATCGGTTGATTTTGAATAAGATTTATCCAATAAAATGTTATTGAATGTGTCGAAACCGCTAAATTGAACGCCATGATTTGAGTTCGAATATGAGATCCTCCGGGGACGGAGCCCTTCATGGACTGGGGTAGGCCACAACCCACACGAAAAAATTAAAAAATTAACAATTATAAGTCCATTTTGAGATATTTTAAACAATTTTGTGACATTTTTTTTATTTTCGGCACATCCAAATTCGCGTAAAGTGGTGTAATGGCCCACCGAAAAAATAAAAAAAATTAAAGATCATAGGTTCATTTTGTAAGATTTTAAACAATTTTCAAAAGGTTTTAGATTTTGACGCTTCCACGAGTGGCACACGTGATTTTTGTTATGTCTATGCTTGACTGGTCATTGGCAGTTTACATAGCTTTTAATTTGTGGGGATTCCAAACCTCCTTGACATTGTCTGTCAACTGAAAATTGTTCCAATTAACATTTGTACTATAAAAAAAGTTTTGTAATTTAGTGGCTCACCCAAGTTTTTTTTTTTGGCTCCGCCACAGAGATAGTAGACTTTTGTATGTGAGTTTTTCAATGATTATTGGCACTATCTATCTAAAAAAAACTAATTGCTAGTTTATAATTACAAATATGTTAAAGGTGGGTAAATTTCTCAAACTGTTGTTATAACTTGCTAATTTACACTCTTGAAAAATCAATGTCTCCCATTAGTAAAACTTCGATGGTAAAAGGATGTATAGATGTTTGATGTGTTGGAGTGTAAATCTGAATCCACGATGCATTTCTTCTCCACACATAGTGTGTGTGTATTTTACCGATATACTCTTTAACAACTCCATTAATATTTATTCCACGGTTACATTATCTATGAACAGATCAAAGCAATTAGGGTCTTCGTGAGCTTAGCTCAGTTGGTAGGAATAATACATAATATATGAAAGGTCCGAAGTTCAAACTCTGGTCACCACAAAAAAGATTGAAGCAATTAGGGTATGTTAGGTGAAAACCCATTTAATTAAATAGGATATGATGTATAATTATATGGGGTACCCCTTAAACTTGATTAAAATGCAACTCTATAACATTTCTTGTTTAGGCGAAGCGAACTGATGAAAATTATCTAGTTATGTAAATTAGAGTTAACCATTTGAGTGTTCATTTTCAAAATATATCCCAAAATAAAGAAAACGATGCATAGAGAGAAGTTGGTTGATTTTGGAGGATAATAGGTATGGGGAAAGCGAGAACAGAAGACCTAACACACCTAAATGACCTAATATGACATGAATAAAGGAAATTGATGAGTCCAAGCAAGATTGCAAATTTGGGTTGAAAGCAATATGAAGCACACGTCTGAACTTTATGAAAACGACTTTTAATTACTCTCTTTGATGAACAACATGTCTATTTTATTTTATTTTAATAAAAGAAGAACATATCAATTGAAGCTGCTTATTCCCCTATAATTTTTTTTTAAGCTGCTTATTCTTACTTCCTTTATTATTACCACTACCGAAAAGACAGACAGAGTGTCATTTTATCCATATTTTTTATGTTGTTTTTTATCGGGTTTATATGAAAAATATTTGGGACACTCTCTTTTCAACCTTCATTCTAACATTTACTCTTTCATTAGATGAAATTAATGTATATTGCACCACTATAAGAGGAATCAATTTCCAAAATGTGGGATACACCTTGATTTAGCTAATAAGAAAGTGATTGTTAGAGAAAACGTTGAAAAAAGATCGTTGTTAGCAAAAAGTTTCCATTATGCATCATTCTTTTCTTCTTTTTATTTAAATAAATGATTTTGACGTAAATATGCTTTTTTCGCATTTTTGGTACTTCATTGTCGAACTACGATGTTGTTTTGTTTGATGTCTTCATGCTGAGTTGAAGGCTCGACCCTAGGCCCATGTCCGGGGTGCAATGACCTAGGGCCCATGCCTGTAAGGGGCCTAATTTTTTTTCATAGCAGATGTATATAGAAATACATGTTATAAAATGGGGGTATGTTTAACAAATGCACTAAAACGGCCTAAATGTCAACAATGCCAAAGCTTCAACCCAGTAGCCCTTAAACCGTTTGGTTCTTTTTCATCGCAAGGGCCCATACAAATGCAGGGGTCTGTATAGCAACGCAAAGCTTCAACAAACTGTTTCTCTCTTCCTGGCTGTCGTTCCCCTTCCCAGCCGTTCTACAAGCACGCACGCTATTATAATCATTCTTTTATTTGTCAAAGGAAAAAAATTATAATCTCCATGTTACAAAGATTACTTTTCAAAACAAATAGAAAGTTATTCTTCAGACTTTTAAAATTACTGCAATCCACTCTAAAATTACTTATTTATACTTAACGACAATTAACTGTCATTTGAGATACTTTCCAAATTTATTGAACAAATTCATTTGAGATGCTTTCTAAATTTATTGAATAAATTTAAAAAAATGATTCATCCGATTTAAAAAATATATAACGATACTTAACGGTTGGAGAAAAAACGATAATTAGCTCTTTGTACCAAAAAAAAACGATAATTAACTCCGCTCAATCAGTTACATTACAAATATTAAAAAAAAATGCTAACAACACATATTTTAAACACACATTTTTTCAACGTATCTCGCTAAATTATGTAAATTCCATATAAATTTGGTGAATCTAATATAAATTTTAATATATATTAAAAAGTGTATATTAAAATATGTGTTAGTAGCCTTTTTCATAAGAAATTTTGAAAACAAGAAGAGTCATTTTCAATACGAAATCGGCTTATAACAGACCGACTCAACAGGAAAAAGTATGAGATATTATAAATTGAAAGGCTGCGGAAAACCACACATGGTGATTTGTATAATCTTTGGGGGCCATACACAAAACAAAACCATGGAAAGCTATACTTAGCGCACATGTATTAAAGATTCACATTATCGACGAATGGATTCACAAAGTACAATAATATTTCTGATCATATGATTTTTATTTTTTGACGGTCGATCATATGATTTTGATGGTTATGCATTTCATTATGTGCATCCTGGAGATCAATCGACAAGCCATAAAATTAATTGCGTGTATTTATTTAATTATTTTTGTAGGTGTATAATCATTTAACTTTTTTTATAGAATGAAAGTGAGAAAAAATATATTTATTTCAAAACTATAAAATTGAACCGATAATTTTGAGAACATTGATCCCAGAAACTAAAAAAAAAATGACAACATGTCTGTTCTCTAACATTTCTGTGGTCTAAAAATAGCTGCTGTACATTGGATCTTCTAATGATAACTCTTAAATAAAGTTATGTTTTCTTCGTCAGTATATGGCAAATTTAATTTTGGTTTTTCTTCACTGTTTTTATGGATGAGTATATAAATGGATGCCAAGTCACAAGAATGTTTTCAATCAAGTTTTTTTTTTTAAAGAAAGAATTTAAGGATGGGAAAGAATCTGCACCCAACATAATGATATATGCAATATATTCTCATCTTTTTATCATCTGAGTATATTTATGACACACTTTTAATCTAGCTTTTTATCTTTCAATAAAACCACCTTAAAAAAAAAATCAAGCAAATGTTGTAATTCTTTAGATTTTTTATGGTGATCTCGCATCAAACTTTCACTTTGATAGATTTGATTAAGAAATTTATCAACTGATTGACTATTTAATTTTGTTTACACTCATTTTAATATAAGAGTAGACATTTATTTTTTTTAGTTTGAGAATTCTCATTTAATATGACATAAAGAGGCTCCTTTAAAAGTAAGTTTTTTTTTTATATATTTTTTTATGGTTTTTCCGTAATTGTATTTCAACGAATGACAATCTATTTATAAAGGGGTTGATTTTAGCAAACAACCAACCTTGTGTGGGTGGGTGTGGCAACCTAGAGAATTCAGATCATCTCTTTCTTTATTGCGATTTTTACTGTCAAATTTGAAATGTTTTTTATAATTGGTTAGCCATCATCATGGTCAACCCGTATCACATTTCAAATCTTCTTATTCAATTTGTTGCTTTTGGAGGTTATTAAAAAAAACTTGCGAAATTTTTCATTTGATTTGGTTTTTTACTGTTTGGATTATCTAGAGAGAACAAAACACTCGAATATTTTATCAAAAGGAAGACTTTATTCACCAGCTTCTTGATGATATTAAAATTTTATCTTACAGAGGCAGATGAAGGCAAATCACATCAATATTGTTTTTAACTATCATATGTGATGGCTTAATCCCCTCTTATGGTTTTGAGATGTTTTGTTTTGTTTTGTTTTTTCTCACCATTTTTCTTGGTGATTTTCTCCTTTTCCTAGTGATTTTCCTGGACTAAAGCCTTAAATTAAGAAAAGAAAATTGCTAAAAGAGCTCTACAGGCATTTGTCAAGGAAGACAAAAAAAACAAAATGAAATTTTAGATTAAAAATGACATTGTTTAGACTTTTTTAAAAATCGACTACACAAATTTTAACGGAGTACTATTGGATTTGATTTATGAAACAGTAATATTTTATAAAAACTCATATATCTTCAGCCATCACTCAATTTCCTAAACCCTAGTTTCTTCAACTTTTTGGCCTAAAATCACCCATTTAAATCTTTTTTCTCTTTTCTTTTTATTTGAATAAATGATTTTCATATATATTAGTTTTTCATTAATGATGTTTTCGTCTTGCAACATTGTTTTCTTTGTCGTCATTGTGCAACCTTCTTTTGTTTTACCTTTTTTTTTACGGCATTTACTCGACTTAGATTATCAAATCAATCTCAATACGGTATATATCCAATCAATGATTTTGATGTTATAAATGTTACAAATACAAAGACACTTGAATATAGTCTTATTTTTAAGTTTACATATCTCATTATTTTATGTTAATAACATGGATGTTGTGGGTTTTATCAATTTAAATTAATACGTGTGGTTTATTTTTATTAAGAAATGTTCTCCCAAGAGCAATTGTTAATTAGTTAAAATGACCTTAAAGAAATAAGATAAAAAACATGCATATGTACGGTACCATACCGACTCAACAGTAAATCTTGAGTGAGATAAATTGAAAGGCTGTGGGTAGAGCTGTCAAAACGGGCCAGGCCGTACGGGCCGGCCCATTTAGCCCGATTAATTTGAGGGCTTGGGCCTTAAAAATTGAGTCCGAATTTTAAGAGGGCTTTTTAGCCCGGCCCTAAAAAGCCCGGTACCCGTTAAGGCTAGCCCGAACGGGCCGCGGGTAGCCCGTTAGCCCGCATAACAAAAAAAAAAATCCTATAAATTATATATAATTTTTCAAATAA
>Ga0209282_1000722_pt1 | contig 16580 bp, 9 predicted proteins | sample Mtrugardesep15_FD_187529 | JGI IMG/M metagenome (GOLD analysis project Ga0209282, IMG submission 187529) | Root nodule microbial communities of legume samples collected from California, USA - M. trunc garden sep15 (SPAdes) (version 2) | ecosystem: Host-associated > Plants > Roots > Nodule...
CATCACATTCTCATTTTATTATTTCCCCTAATATACTCAACACTATGACAGACATTCTATTTATCTCGACTACTACAATCCGAGCAACAAATCATGGTGATGACAACTCAACTCATAAAATTATCGATTTAGCTCCATGGGATCTCAAATATCTAAAAATGGCACCAATCCAAAAAGGCCTTCTTTTCCATAAAACCAAAACAAACCAAATTGATCATCTTAAACAAACACTTTCCTCCACTCTCAACTTCTTTCCACCCCTCGCTGGCCGTCTTGTAATAACGCAACACGATGAACAAAAGAACGCCACATGTTCCATTATTTGTAACAACGTCGGTGCATTGTTTGTCCATGCCACAGCAGAAAACACAACAATTGCCGACATCCTTCAACCAAAGTATATTCCTCCCATTGTTTCCTCATTATTCTTACTCAACGGAATGCAAAATTACGAAGGCACATCGCAACCATTACTTGCAGTTCAAGTAACAGAGTTAATTGACGGTATCTTCATTGGTTTTACAATTAACCATGTAGGTGTAGATGGCAAGTCATTTTGGCATTTCGTCAATTCTTGGGCTGAAATCTCACAAGGTTTCAATAAGCCAACAAAAATCCCTTCTTTCGAACGTTGGTTTCCAAACAACATTAACAACCCCATACGGTTTCCTTTCACAAAGGAAACAGAAAAGCAACCTTTCACAAATGAAGCACAAAATCAACAATGTAAAGTTTCGTCTCATCGAATCTTCCACTTTACAAAGGAACAAATTCTGCAACTCAAATCAAAAGCTAATGCAGAAATTAGTAGTAGTAGTAGCAGCAGTAGTAGTGATAAAATAATAACAATATCTTCATTGCAAGCGCTTTTAAGTCACCTTTGGCGTTTAATTATAAGTAAACAAAATCTTAAACCAGATGAAAGGTCAGCTTTCTTGTTACCCGTAGATTGTAGGACAAAAATGTGCCCAAAGTTAGAAGAGAATTATTTTGGGAGTGGAATCGGAGCAACTGCAACTGTAATAATGCAAGTAGGGGAGTTAATGGAAAGTGGGATTGGTAAAGTTGCTATGGAATTGAACAAGGGGATTTCTTTACAATCTCATGAGAAGGTAGTGAGTAATTATGAATCTTGGTTGAAAACCCCATTAATAATGGAGGCAGGTATGTCATCAAGTAATTTGTTGATAGCAAGCAGTTCACCAAGGTTCAATTATTATGGCAATGACTTTGGTTGGGGTAAGCCTATTGCAGTTAGGAATGGTGTTGGACTTAAAAGAAATATTGGTAATGTTATTGTGCTTGGTGGAGCAGAAGAAGGTAGTGTTGATATTGAAGTTTGTCTTCCTTATGATATTTTGGAGGCTATGGGAAATGACCAATTGCTCGTGGATGCTATGTCTATCTAATGAGTCTTGATAGGTGAACACCCCCATGTGGCAAACACTCTCCTACCTCCACATAAAAAAATGACATGTGGCAATGTGGGGCCCACATTCTCATAGCTCTTTCCAACCATTCTCTCTCTCCTCTCTACTTGCATCTTTTTTTGCCACGTAGCAAGTGTGTATGAGTGTATAGTTTAAAAGTGTGTCCATGAATCTTTATTCCTATCTAATACATGCAGATCGGTTCATAGTTTCATCAATAAGGCTATTGGAACACAAAAATACTGCAATGGACAATGGTACATGTTCAATACCGTACTTATACGGTGAGACTTATTTTTTATGGGAATAAAAAATAAGACAAAAATTATCATTAAGGAGGGTTTTGTTCCACAAAAATGTAAGTTCTTTTGCTTGGAGTCATATTGTTATGTAAGCCTTAGATGCCAATAATTTTATCCGAACTTGTAATTTTGTATCGAATAATTTCATTAATAATCAAGGCATTTCTTTATTATGTTTATGTTTTGAAATAATAAAGTCATAAGAATAATTAGTGAGGGCCGATAATAGAGATTAATTAGTGCTATACATACCGTATTAACGGTTGAATTATTAATAAGGTGTCGCGTTGATCTATTGCACTCAACATAGACCAAATTAAAAACACAGACAAAATAATAATTCTCTTCGATAAGAAATGCAAAAGACTGTGATTTTAACTTCATTTTTTAAAGTTCTCATTGACTTTCTATGATTCAAGAGTGCAAGTGCAAGTAGAATCAAAACACATATAAGCAAAAGTGCAATTAGAATTAAATCAAAACACATAAATATGTTTTTAAAATCAAAACACATAAACTTAACAAGAGAAAAACATGTCTTTGTCAAAAAAACAAAAAAAAAAACATGTCATTCTGTAAAATTTTCTATTGAATTTCTATGAGCGCTAGGTTGGGTGATATAAGTTTAATTAATGTTTCTATTATGTTGCGGTTTGTTTCGGTTTGGTTTAATTGTTAAAATAAAAACCACAAACTGAATCAAACCATGTGATTGAGTACAAAAATGATCTGAATACATTTTAGATTCATTTAATTAATGATGTATATGGTCTTTATTATAAACTACATACATCATTTACTAAATGAATCTAAAATATAAATGTATACTTATAATAATTACCGAATGGTATAATTAATGAGAAAAAAACAATGTATTATGACTTAAATACAGCAGAACAATTTATTCTCTCTTATTCCCTAAATATTGGAAAACATTTTATTTATATCTTTTAATCTATTAATCTCACTAATTTGCATATAAAAAAAATATTTAATTGAAACAAAAATACTAATATTGATATTTTGAAAATAGAAACAAGTTTTGAAAATTTTATCTTATCAACTTTCTCATATTGGTTCATAAAAATTAGTTTATAAAGATATAAACACATAAAATCTGCAACAAGTGTGGTGCAAATATTTAATAGTGTTTTGTATATAAAATAAAATATATATTTTATAGAAACACTACATTAATTTTGATATTTTAAAAATAGTCGTGAGTTTTTAAAATTGTATCATATAGACTTTTTCACATCAGTCTATAAAAATATGTTTTAGTACATGTAAGCATATAAAATCCTCAACATGTGTGATGCAAATATTTAATGGTGTTTTGTATATACATTAAAAAATTATTTAATAGAAAAACTATTTTTTGACAAAATAGAAAAACTATTAATGTTGATATTTTGAAAATAGTCACGAGTTTTAAAAAAAAATCAAGAAGTCAAACAAGTCCACCGAAATTGACATCAGGGAGAATCAAATTTGAGCATTTAAGAGGAGCACATTCTAGGATCTCAAGTCAACACCATTAGACCAACCAAAATTTTATAATACCAACTTTCTCACAAATGTACATACAAATTTGTTTACGTAGATATAATCACATAAAGTCCACAACGGGGGTGGTGCAAATGTTTAGATGTGTTTTGCATAGAAAATAACATAATATTGAATAAAAACACTACATTAATAGTCACAAGTTTTTAAAATTTTACCATATAAACTTTTTCAATACATAAAAATTTGTTTCCACATATATATATGCAAATAAAATCCACAACGTGTTGAACCGAAATGGGTTTTAAGCATGCATCCGAAGTTTTAATGATAACAAAGTATCAAAAGAACAACTGGATATGTTAATATGTGTTCAAATGTGCATGACCATATAATTAAATTATAATTGTTAAATCAAGTTTTGGTTCTGAAAGAGCAAGATACTGAACAAGTATAAGAGCATCTGAATCAAGTGAGAAGCTAAAGACTTGGAACAAGATCAAAAAAAAGGTCAACCAAAAAGTCAACTTTTGAATTAGAATAGATATTTCATTCGGAAGCATCTGAAGAAGTGAAGCCTTAATTTAAAGACATCAATCATCTAAAGACACGTCAGGAAGGTTACTATCAGACTCTAAATAGAAATTTTTACAAACATTCATACAAACTTTCATATCTTAGAAATTCTTAAGTCTTGAAGTCCATTTAAACTTTACTGTATTACACATCTGATTGTATATCAAGTGTAAAAACTAACGGATAAAATATAAACAAATTAAATTATTTCGAGTACATCAAAATGCGTCTACATGATCCTTAAAAGAGGTTTATTAATTTTATGTTTGCTTAAAGTGTCTCCTTATCAATTTTATGATTACGTAAAGATTTAATTTTATTGGGTGATTAGCCATGCCCCTTAAGTTCCAATAAATGCACTTCTTAACAACAACAAAAAAATTCTTAACTTAGCATAGGTCTTTGCACAATGGCCTCTCCTTCATCCACATGAGATTCTAACTTTCATGTTTCACCGATAGGTTTTCTTTACAAGGATTTCTGTAATAATTTATAGATAAACCATACACGGGGTAAACGAGTGTACACGACATACATGGGGTACACCATTTTATTATAGTATATAAACTAGACAAATATACTCTCAACCCATTAATATAAGCAAAAATTCACTTTTTAGATACATTCAATTAATGATGTACTCCCTCCGTCCCTTAATATAACCTCCCTTTTATTTATTTTTTGTCCCTAAATATAACCCCCTTTTCAAATTACAACACACATTAATTATTTTTTTCCATAGATACCCTTATTTAATACTACTACTAATTCTAAAAGTACAATAAATTGACTTTTCACTTTATCTCTTTAATGAGGGTAATTTTGTAAAATTGTACTATAAAACAGACACATTAACTACACCACCAACATTTCTTAAGAAATGTAAAAAAAGCAATAGGTGGTTATATTAAGGGACGGAGGGAGTATATGACATATAATAAAGACCACATATTTCATTAAATGAATATATATAAAAAGTGAATTTTTGCTTATATTAGTGACCGAAAGGTGTATTGAATACTACAAACATATTTACTATTAACACCACCATGGTTCCGTTAAAGTGATATCCACAGCCACAATCCAAGCACCAATTGACAACAATAATCTCAACTCAACTGATTGATTATCAAAAAATTGATCTAACACCATGGGATCTCCAATTTCTTCTACTTGAAACCATCCAAAGAGGCCTTCTTTTCCACCAACCAATTCCTAACCAAAACCAAATCAACCATCTCAAACAAACACTTTCCACCACTCTATTATTTTTCCCACCCTTTGCAGGCCGTCTCGTAATCACCCAACACAAAGACACCACAGACAACAACAACACATCATGTTCCATCATTTGCAACAACCTCGGTGCCCTCTACGTCCACGCCGCAACACAAAACACAAGCGTCAACGACATCCTTCAATCCAACTACACATCTCCAATTGTCCAATCATTTTTTCCACTTAATGACGTTAAAAACTACGAAGCTACGTCAAAACCAACTCTAGGAGTCCAGGTAATGGAGTTAAGTAACGGCGTCTTCATTGGCTTCACATGCAAACCACGTTGTGGTAGACGCCAAGTCGTTTTGGCATTTCGTTAATTCTTGGTCCCAAATCTCAAAAGGTTCCTACAAAATAACAAAACTCCCTTTATTTCAACGTTGGTTCCCAAACGATATTGAAATTCCAATACGCTTCCCTTTCACAGAAATAGAACCACAAAACCAAGACTCCTCGGAAGAAAGCTTAGAGTCCAAGTTAGCTGAAAGAATCTTCCATTTCACAAAGGAGAAAATCGCGGAACTGAAATCAAAAGCAAACGCAGAAGCCGAAACAGATAAAACTAAAATATCTTCACTTCAAGCACTATTATCTCATGTTTGGCGTTCTGTTGTTCGTTGCCAAAAACATGATCCACAAGAAGATGTTTTCTATGTGTTGAGTATAGGTGTTAGACCAAGGATGATTCCACCACTATGGAAGAGGATTATTTCGGAAACGCGCTGGTGATTAGTGGTGTGAAGATGAAAGCAGGGGAGGTTCTAGAGTGCGCAATCAGAAAAGTTTCTTTGGAGATAAACAAGATGATTTCCTTACATTCTGATGAGAAAATAAGGAACCATTACGAGTCTTGGTTGAGAACAGCCAGGTTGTTTCCAAGTGGTAGTATGCACTAGGTGATAATATGTTGGCAACCAGCAGTTCTCCGAGGTTTGATGTTTTTGGCAATGATTTTGGTTGGGGAAATCTGCGGCGGTTCGAAGTGGGAGTGGTAATAAAAATAATGGAAAAACTAGTGTGTTTGCTGGTGCTGAAGAAGGTAGTATAGATGTTGAAAATTGTCTTGGAGGCTTTGGGAAATGATGTTGAGTTCTTGGTTCCTAGTTCTAAGTAATGTGACTGGTAATTTTGTTAGTAGTGTCTTCTTCAATTCTTGTGTTAAGATTGTTCGATGTAACTGCATTTATGTTTAATAAGTTGCTTTTTACATTTATGAACTCATGTAAACAATTTTTAAGGATCCTATACCACCAGAGGCCACCCCACACATGAATATCCACAAAGCATTTTTCATTAAAGGTCACGTAATAAAACCTCTAATAATGGAGAACGAGATAACAATTTTATATATCTTGGTTTCTGATCTGATTCTGATCTGGTCTGAGACTGTTAGTGGCTTGGTGTTTTTCTTTGTTTACACATATCAAGACTTCGGTCTCTTGTATCTTATCTACCTATAGCATTTCTTGTGCTTGGGTATTATATATAGTATTTAATAAATTTCTTTTGCCTGTTCAATTTTTTTTTTTTTGCAATAAGCCTAAAACTATTCTTTATTTCCACTAGAAAAATGAGTGTTGAAGAATACATAATTGAGAAAACCTGCAAATTCAATATTTTAAGATTTTGGATTAAAATATGGTGTTCAATTCATGTATGTATGATTGTTTTGGACGTAATTTAGATAATTTTTTGAACTCCCCTTGTAGAACACTTTCAAAATACTAAAATCCACTCTCTCTCCATTCTATCGGTAGACTAATTTCCTTTACTTTCTTGATTACATGCACACACAACAAATTAACCTTTGAAGACCCAAAATTATAAGAATTGTTTTTTTATTTTATTTTTTATATTGATTGCATTGCAAAGCCACCGGCTTTTTTTTCCTTTCTTTTTTCTTGATAACAAAGCAAAGACCGTAAACTTTTTGCTTTGGTTTTAAATTTTAATTTTATTTCATGGTTTCTTACTATTACAAATAAGGGTTAAATATATTTTTGATCTCTATAAATATATCAACTTTTCGTTTTATTCTTTCAAAAAAAATTCTTCAACATTAGTCCCTATAAAAATTTTCAATTGCTACTTTTGGTCCTTTTTTTAAGTCAATTTTTGTATTTTTTAATGAAATTGTGCATAAATATGTAAAATATTGTAAAAATCACTCCCAAAAAAATTATTTTTTTTAACAAAACATAAATTAAATATGAATTTTTAACCGCCAAAAATATAAAAATTCAGATTTAATTCATGTTTTGGTAAATAATTCTATTTTTTTTTCCTGGAGATTCTTATAATATTATAAAATTTTATTCAAAAATATGAATTCTACATATGAGTTTACTTTAAAGGATGAACCAAAAAGTAAAGATGAAAAACTTTTTGAGGACTAAAAGTTGAAAAAAAATTAGAGGGACTAAGATGAAAAGTTGACATATTTATAGGGACCAAAATCATATTTAAAACTACAAATAAATGTAAAAATAAATTGGTTTAATATATTTTGCCTTTACGAATTGCAACTTTTTTTATCAAAAATATGTAACTATTTTTTTGCAAAAAAAATAATAATTAATTTTGAATAATGAAACAAATTAAAACAAAAAATGCAAAGTCAATTATCAATCATATATGCACTCACTCATGGAAGCTCCCTGGGTGGATCAATTTTTCTGAGAGTCTACATGCTCCAAGGGTGAAGATGATCACTTTATTGATCGTACAATATGTTTATCCTTCTTTAGCATAACCTTTGTATTGACCTTTCTTAGAGGTGAACGTGTAGAGGTAGTCTCCAATAAAACAAACTGCCGAAATTGGTATTTAATTAATATGCATCTTCATGTTGTAATTAGTAGCATTGAATCGGGTCTGCATTGTGTACCAATATGTTAGTTGGAATTCAGGAATTTTTGTGTTCTGTTCTGTTACTAGGGTAGTTTAGATTATATAATCTGAGCTACTATGTTCTAGTTCAGACAATATAATCCAAAAATACCTCTTTCACCATGCAGAAGAAGTACGTCTGCATGGGGCTAGAGAAGGCATTATACGAATTATATAACCTGAAGAAAAAATATTGTTCATATTGTATAATATGAAATGTACCAGTATCATAACAGAATGCAAAAAAACATACATAACGAACATTAAACCAATCAGAGTTCAAAATACAAGTTTCGAAGCAAATTCCATTTTAGTATAAAAGATATATCTTCTTGTCTATCTGTAGGATCACCTTCATACTCAAACTGCAACTGCTTCTAATGAGTGTGAATTTCATGTAAATGGGGGGTTCTTCTCTTCATCTTCTTAGCAATCATACACACACAAGGGTAGTTATTACATGAATACATGTCTCTCTTTTTTTTTTTTTGCCTTAACCTTTGGTTAATAGGAGAAAATGATCTTAATAATTCAAAGTTAGGAAGGTTGATAAGTAATGTCTGAAAAATATATTGTTTCAACCAATATTTAAACTCAAATTCTTCCCAAAATAGATACATGATTTATTTCAAATATAAATCAACTTCTATAATATTTCATTCTAATAACTCCCCGATCAAATTTAACTTCTCTAAAATAAGTTGTTAATAATGCTAAAATATTGATTAATGCTTTTTTTTCTTCATAAACTGTGTAACTCGTTGAAACTTCGTCTGGAGACGATGGAAATAGTGGATTTGAATCCGTGTTGTAATTATGAGAATTCAAAATTTAATATTTTAACCATTGATGATTTGTAAGACATGTAGGTTTAATATCAAACATTATTTTATGGAACCAAACATTATTTTATAAGAAAAAATGATCTTTCTCTCTGTCCCATATTACAAGTAAAAATTATTAACTTTTATCCTTTTTTATTTTGAAACAAATAAATATTTTTGCTTGTGAAATTAAAGTGCAAACTGCATTCAATTTGCTCTTTCTCATATTTACTTGATAACCAATAAAAATTGTTATACATCTTAATCCAACGAGAGGAAAATAATATACACTCCAAATTATTACTTTATTTGTCCCTTATAAGCATGTCTTGCCTTTTCACATATATATATTTTTTTTTTTAAAAGTCATACTAACATTTTCTATTAAAAAATGGTTAATAAGTTTAATGTCGTATATAAATTTTCCTACAATACCCCTTGTATATTAATATTTAACTTTAATTTTTCATTTTTCAAGATAAATTAATAGTATTAATTAGGGTTAAGTTTGAAAAAAAATGCACTTAGTAAACTACATAATGACTCATATTTAGGAGCACAATTTTTCTTTAAAAGGGAATTATAATTAAAAATGGAGGAAGTAAGTTTCAAAATTATTTTGTACAAATGCTTTAATTTTTTTAATAAGTGTGAATTGATTTATTTTCTTTCTTTTTTTTGGTCAAGGATTTATTTTCGCTTATTTAAGAAGGAATTATTCACTTTAAAATGAATTTTGCTTGTCCTCCACAACCTCCACTTCAAAATATTTCTTCTAAAATTCCCTCAAAACATGTCTTCCACAATGTCTTCCCCAAATTTTTTATTCATTACAACATTTATTCTTATCTCATTTCTATTTCTAATTTTAAAAATGAGCAACATGTTTCTTAAAAAAAATAAATATGAACAGCATGTATTCTTATCGTATTTTATTTTTCTAATTTTTAAAATGAAATTGGACCAACTTGATTCAATAAAATAAAATAGAAAAATTTAGGCTTGGTGTTTCAGGTGCTGATCCGTATAATGTTCATGATCACTTCTTACAATTTACAAATGCGATAGGATCGTCAAGGACTCGTACTTCCTTTATAGGACTGCTTTGGTTACTGGGAGTGTGGGTTATATGGAATGAGCGTAATCATAGATTATTCAATACTGATCAAAATTCCATGTTAGATTTGATGGAGAAGGTCAAGTGTAATTCCTTGTGGTGGCTTAAAGCTAATAATGTTTCTTTCCCTTTAGGTTCCCAAAGGTGGTGGTCGGACCCGTTGATGTGTCTGGGTTTCGACTGATTTCTGTTTGTATTTTGTACATGGACGACTTGTAAATTTGGGATAAACCCTTGAGTACATCTTGTGCTAAAGGGGATTGGCTGTCGCTATTTATATAATTCATTTTTATCTCTTAAAAAAAAGAAAAATTTAACGAATACATTCTATCGTTGCATAATTATATTACACATAAATATCAAATTATTTATTTTTTACAAAACACATATATCAAATAATGGACTGTCATCTTTATTAATTAACGTGACAACACAAATGAAAAAAATAATTGTTCATGTTGTATACCATTTTATACCCAAATTATCGATCACTATATAGTTGAACACTTGAACTATCTATATTTGGTTCATTTCGCTCTCTCAAAAAAAAAATTTATTTGGTTCATTTCGTGGTGCTTTTCTGCAAAAGTTACCTACCATGTATTCACATTACCGTTCAAAATGCAGAGCACTAACCACCACCATCTTCTTCCTTTTACCACTCACCTCTTCCCTTTTCTTCACTTCTTCCACCGCTTGCTCTAACGGCAATTGCCAGGTTCTGTTTTTTCCTTTCAACACAAGAGATCCATCAAAATTTGCATTCGTTCTTTGATTCTTAGTTGAATTTAGCAGGTTTTGGAAACTTGTTCTGCTGCTACGGATTGTGGGTCAGGGCTTTTTTGTGGTAATTGTCCTGCTTTGGGTTTGAACCAACCCATCTGTACTAGAGGGCAGCCTGTAATTCCCACATCTACTGTAAGTTCCTTCTTTTTAATTATGGGGACTTTCATTCACTTTTGTGGCTAAAAAAAAGCAAATGGGTTGTTGAAAAATTTAAGCTTTTTGTAATATATGATGCACTGATACAGACACTGACCCTGACACCAGACACGACGCTGACATGTTTGACATTGGTAGTAATTTGAGCATATTTGAATTATTGATTGTAGCCATATGTGTTAGGAGTCGGATACTAGACACGACACTGACATGTTGACACTGGTAATAACTATATTTGAATTATTGAATGTAACCACACGTGTCAGAAGTCAGATACTAGACACTACTTTTTCAATTTGAAGTGTTTGTGTTATGTTGTTTGTGATTGTGATGATACTTTAGCTTTTGAGGTATGCTGCAGGTGAATGGATTGCCCTTCAACAAATATTCATGGATAGTGACTCACAATGCCTTCAGCATTGTTGATTCGCCGCCTATGCCTGGTGTTCAGAGACTAACTTTTTACAATCAAGAAGACACTGTAACTAATCAGTTGAGAGTATGTGTATATTGTTAAAAGTATTGTGCTTGTAATTGCATGCTTTTTATGGATTAAGTTGGATTCTATTATAATTCAGCTTGACATTGTTTTTAAGTATATTTTTTGTTTTGGGAAATTAATTATGTGTTTACTGTTTGTTTGTTTTTGATGATATAGAATGGAGTGCGAGGACTAATGTTGGATATGTACGACTTTGAAAATGATATCTGGCTCTGTCATTCGTTTCAAGGGAAATGCTTTAACTTCACTGCCTTTGTAATCTAACTCTTGCCCTCTTTGTTATACTGCTTTTACAATCTAAGATTGCATTTTGTGGTTGCTATGTGCTTTCGTGGTTACATTGAAATGTTCTTGATTTCAGCAACCTGCAATCAATACTTTGAAAGAAGTGGAAGCATTCTTGACACTAAATCCAACTGAGATTGTTACCATCATAATTGAAGACTATGTACATACTCCAAAAGGGCTGACTAACCTTTTCACAAGTGCTGGATTGGATAAGTATTGGTTTCCCGTGTCAAAGATGCCAAAAAAGGGTAAGGATTGGCCCACTGTAACCGAGATGGTTCAAGCGAATCACCGACTTGTTGTTTTCACTTCCGATGCTTCAAAGGAAGCTGAAGAAGGAATAGCTTATCAGTGGAAGCACGTGGTTGAAAATGAGTGTAAGCACGATATCATTTTGACGCAAATATATACTCTATACATGATTTGTAATGAAAAAACTCATAATTCACTTGTTTTCAGCTGGAGACCCCGGAGTTCAGAAGGGTTCTTGCCCACATAGGAAAGAATCAAAGGCGTTAAACTCTAAAACTGCGTCGCTTTTCTTGATGAATTACTTTCCAACATATCCAGTTCAAGCTGACTCGTGCAAAGAGCATTCCGCTCCACTTGCTGAGATGGTGAATACATGTTATAAAGCTGCAGGGAATGTGGTGCCTAACTTCATAGCTGTTAACTTTTACATGGTATTCCTTAATGTTCATTGTTGTTAATAGAAACTTATTATGATACTTATATAGCACACACGTCGCAAACAATTTAATTCTGATTAAAATTTGATGCAGAGGAGTGATGGAGGCGGTGTTTTTGATATTGTGGATAAAATGAATGGCCACTCATTGTGTGGATGTAGTACAGTTGTTGCTTGTCAGGTTTGTCTACGTTTCTTGCCTTTACCGTTAGTGTCTGAAGCTTCAGATTTCTTTTCATTACTTGTTGCTGTATATCTTCTATTCCCAAACTAATAACTGGAAACCTATTTGATTATTAATTTACACCCTGTAGAAATTTTCCAGATTTTAATAATTTACAAACTTTAATAGTAATTTATTTGAAATGTTCGTTCACATGATCAGAATATCCAGAGGATATTCTTTGAAGCTTGATTGTGTATTTGTTGAACATTAGATCACGGTAATATAATAAATTGTCCTTCCGAACATAGGATCAGATAATTGGTCAGTCAGTCACCTCATTTAAAGTTTATCCACATTTTTTTGGGGTATAAATCAGTGTTGTAAAATGATGCCGCAATAGCGCTATAGCGTAGCGGAATTTGAACAAATTGCTATTGTTCTGTTATACACTATTTGGTACAAAATATTGTCAAATAGTGGCGTTATAGTGCTGTTGTGTAGCAGGTTTTGAACAATCCGCTATCTTCAGCGATATGCGATTGACAACACTCATATAAATTTGTTTCTATAATTCTTGAACTGACAATAATTTGATAGACAAAAGAAAGGTTTAGTCACTTGAGGGTGATGGTGAATTTTCATTGTGAATTTGTGTTGAAAGTACTGAAAACATCATTAATATGTTTGAATTGATTGTATCTCAAAATTTCATTTTAACCATGTTCCCTTTCTGTCCTAGAAATTTTAAAAGTATACTTATCTAACTAGAGTCTTTATTAGACACCAAAAAAATTTTTCGAAGAGGTAGACACCAAAAAGTTTTTTGTTTATAAAAATAAAAAATTTAACAATCACATGATTACTGAAATTTTGCAGGCAGGTGCGTCCTTTGGGTCTTGCAAGAATATTTCTGTACCTAATACAAGTCCAGTGAGCAACCCTGGTGGAGTTGGAAGCTTTAATGGATCTGTTCAGTTCTCTAAATCTGCTTCGCCTGTCCGTTACCCGAATTGTGTGTTTGTCTTCTTGTTTTACTTCCTGCTTATTGCAGTCTTGTTGAAACTATGATCACTAAGCATTATCATATGGCTTGAGCTATGAAATTCATGGAACTGTTGCTAGGTTAGGAAATTAGTAATGTGTTATGAAAGTCATGGAACTTATGGCATAACCACTTATCATATAAGTGTTTATGTATAAGCTATTTTTATTACAAAAGATTAAACAATGTCAAACTGTTTTCATATGAGTTATAAGATGTTTTTATAAGCTATCCTAGAGAGCGTTATGAAAATAAGCTGACAACCGATTATAAACATGTCATAAACTGTTTCATAAGCTCTCCCAAACAGTCTCATAAGTGTTTACATCATTAGATAAGCTCAATTGAGACAATCCTAACATACCCGAAATGAGCTTAGCTATATGTATTTATGATGAGTTCATTTTTCCAATGGTTTCAAACAATTCTTACTAATTTTGATGTTTAGTTGAAGAGTTACTTTTTTTTACAATAGTGGAAGAGTTACTTATGATGCCAAATAATTGAATTATGTATTAATGATTTATGCTGATTGAAATTGTGACTTCTGTATTAGTGATTTGTGGAATGCTACTATCAGTCACTTAAACACTCTTGCTCAGATACTCACATTGCTCTAATGATTTATGCTGATTGCAGTTGTGAATTTTGTATCAATGATTTTAAAGTATAATTGAATTCAATAATGTAGTACCTTATAAGCTTTCAGATGTATCATGGAGGGGTTCATTTATATGTTTTAATAATGACTGCATAGGCATAAGATCAGATGACTTGGCCAATGATATCCTGTGGCAAAGTACACTGTTTTCCTTTTTTATGTTTTGTGTCTGTGTCACTCTATATATGTTTTATATGCCTTTCATTATGTTATTTAGGATATGGATATTTTTTATTGGTTCACTCTTAACTTATAAGATAATGAATCGAGTGAATAAGTTTAAGTGGTTAATGAACTTATTAAAGACAAAACGCTCAAGGAAACCTGAGTTTAAATCTTGGTTAGAATAATTATTGGCTAGATTTTACTTATATTTGAATAGAGTCTCATCGTTTGATGATATTTTTTTATTTTTTTTTGTTACAAATGATAAATTCATTAACGTAGCTTGGTTACAAGCTTTAATATTCACTCATTTCATTACGAGCTTATAACTTTTATTGATAAGCTACTTCAAATAACTTTTGAGCTTAAAACTTATCATATTTTCTGTCAATTTTACCCTTATTATTTTAACTAAAACTTCTTTACTCTTTATACTTTTATAATTAATAAAGCAGGTATTCTATAATTGCAAGGTAAAAAAAAAGGGAAGGGGGGCCGTCCTCATTATTCCTACAAAAAAAGTGTCTTCTCACTTTCTAGTTAAGATCGGGCATCACTGTAATTTTTTTTCAAGAGAAAACTTATAATATTTCATTAATCAAAATGTGTTTAATACAACGAGGTATTTCTATCATAATTTAAAAATTAGTTTGAAATGTGGTCGTCATCATAAGAGCATGAGCAACTTCGTTAACTTGTCTTCTCACATACTTAATGTTGTGTTTATAAAAAGATAAAAATAAGTTTTTACAATGACATATAATGTCATCAAACTCACCCAAGTCACTTGAAAAGGACGAAATTATCAACAAGTACTTTTGAATCTAACTCAAAATCAATTGATCTCAAATTTAGCTCATGGACATAGGTGGATCTCAACACGGCACACTGTGGCAAGTGCCACACCAGTTTAGGTCTATTTTTTTATTTTTTTTATTTTTATATTGGTTTACTGTATAATTTTTACCCATATATTAATACAGATATTTAATTATTTTATGTTTATAGATGTGTCTGTATATTTACTCATATATTAATACGAGGACATAGTTTTTTTGTAATTTATACACGTGCCTGTATTTTTACTCATATACTAATAAGAGGATTTTTTTTTTTTTTTAATTTATGTATCTATATTTTAACTTTTGACTATCCCTTTTGGAGACAAAATCCTTTATGTTGTTTACAGATTGTCATGTAATGTTTTGTCTGTTTATGTTTCTTTTTGACTGCTTTTAGCCTTACTGGTTTGTAATTAACATTATTTAGGTCCCTTCGGCACGCATTGTGCTTGAGGTTTTGATTGTTCCTTTATTATATTTCATTTAGTTTCTTAAAAAAAAAAACTTATATATTAATACGAGGACCAATTTTTTTTTAATTTATACACATGCATATATTATTACTCATATTTAATATGGAAATCATTTTTTGTACAATTTGTATATATGTCTATATTTTTATTCATATATCAATACAGAGATCTGTTATTTTTTTATAATTTCTATGCAATTGCGAGTTGCTTCAAAAAAAGAGCGCAACATGCTCACCCGTTTGTATGCAATATCCCGCTAGAACATTTTATTCATCTATTGTAACCTATATAGAAAGAGATGTTCTTAAAACAATTAGTAATGATATAATTTTAGTTCATTTTCAACAAATAGAAAATAGATTATTTTCTTTGTAATTTTGATTGCTACAACTATTTTTAATATAATTTCTTATTAAATTCCGTATTATTTAATTATTTGAAAAAAAATGTGTCTCACTGGTATTGGTATTGAGAGTCTAGATCCGCCCCTGTTCATGGACCCAATTGTATGCAATAGTAACACCACAATCACTCCCCCAACATGAACAACACATCTAGGCGACAACCATTCAGTTTTGGCTAAAATAAATTTGTCGTTGTCATCTTTGACACATTCACCAATTACTACATTATTAGTGAGTCTGAGTGTCTAAGGTTGCATTTAAGTCTTTCTGCATTTAAGTTTTCCAATTATGCTCATTAAAACACTCTAGGGTAGAGTTTATTAGGCGACAAACTAATGTGGTGGCTCACACTCTTGCAGGGGAAGCCACATTTCTCGCTAGTCCCGTTATTTATTTTCATATATCAAATTGTATTGAAACTTTGATTATTAATGAAATGTTTTAAGCACCTTTCTCTAAAAAAAAAAAAAAAACTCTACTAT
>Ga0209282_1000723_pt1 | contig 16568 bp, 5 predicted proteins | sample Mtrugardesep15_FD_187529 | JGI IMG/M metagenome (GOLD analysis project Ga0209282, IMG submission 187529) | Root nodule microbial communities of legume samples collected from California, USA - M. trunc garden sep15 (SPAdes) (version 2) | ecosystem: Host-associated > Plants > Roots > Nodule...
TTATTGATAGCAGAATGCGCAACCGGAAATTCATCTGGAAGTGTTGTAACCTGAATAATGCCGGTATGGTCTCTAAGATTAAGAAAAGTGAGTCCACCGTGGACTCTATGAAGTGCAACCCAGCCACAAAGACGAACAGTTTTGCCGACATCATCGGAAGATAATTCGCCACAATGATGAGTTCTTGAAACCCATTGAAGAGATTCGTTGAGTGGTTTGGCAGTGGAAATGAGTGTTTCTGTTTCAGAAGGAAGTGGTTGTTGTTGTTGTATTGAAGCAGAAACAGAAGAAAGGGTTCTGGTTGTGGAAATTAAAGTTGGAATGGTTTTGGAAAGTCTAGAGAGAAAGAAAATTGATGGGGTTCGTCGAAGGGTCGTCAAAGGTAATGCTTTAAGGAATAGGGACGCCATGTTGTTCTTCTTCTTCTTCGGGTAACAAAATCAATAAAGATTCGAGGAAACAAAAATTGAAAAATTAGAAATTCATAGAAAACTTGTAGTAATTCAAAACATCAATTTCATCAGAGACTTTAAAACCGTAATCCTTCCATCAATACTAAAATTATATAACCAAATTCATCCTAATATCTTTACCGAATCAAATTTAAATTTTGTGTCATGAAGCTAATACATCAAATGGCAAAAATCAACGAGAACAGAGATGATAGACACTAACCAAAAGGAAGTGGACGAAGAACTGAGAAGTGGGTTTCAGATGGAGAAGAAGTGGATTTCGATTTCTTGCATGATAGGAAAACGTGGATTTTGCATAATCACCACTCTATGGATAACTCCGGCGCACTCTCCTGTCAAAATTTTACCCTTACCCTGCATTTATATCATCACCCTAACATTTACCGGCTATTTTACCCTCTTGTATAAAGTAAAACCATTTTACCCTCTTATATAAAGCAATTACGATCTTCTTATTTTTACCATTTTATAGAATTGGTCTCTTTATTTTATTTTATTTTTAAGGAAATTGGCCTCTTTATTTTAAAATTTTATGGTTTTGATTCTTCCATCATATTTTTATAACTATATAAATATGATGTGATAAATTTTAAATGTCGTAGAATATGATCTGAAGATGAAAAAAAAATTAACATCGATGAAATTGTAACAAATTTTTTTTGTAAACTTCGTTTAAAACATATCATATCACAGTATTTTAAACAAAATATTTGATAAAGGTACCAAAATTGTCGAATTCTAAGCCTAAGATATACCATAACAAATCAATTTATTTTTTGGGAATGTATTTTTAAAGTTTTCCCTGAAAAAATCTAGAACAAGAAATGTTAATATGAGTTTTCCGTGTATGTGTAGGGTGAAATCACTCTAAGAAAGTGAGGGTATAAGTTAAATGTCAAAAGGATAAAATAGAACTATTTAGGTTTCGTAGGGGTCAAGGTATAAATGCAGGGGGTATGAGGTATAATTTGTCTTTTCTGTTGCTAAAGCACACGGACAAGCCCAGTTTTTTGTTAATATTTGTCACAGGCCCACTTTCTTATATTTTTTAATTTCAGGATTTCTCTTTCCACCCTCCAACCTTGTACACGTTGTTTTTTAATTATAAAATCCGAGAAAATGAAGGGTTTCAAAGGATGATGTTCCAATCCAAGATATTCAAGACCTTAAGATTCAAAAAGTATTTATAAATGAATTTACATTTACCCTCTTCTAAGAATACCATCAAGGTTTGAACCTAAAACAAATTGAATTCAAGTCTTTTTTTTTACCACAAGAGTAATTCTTAGAGTTACATGTTAGTAGGGATGACAATGCGGACCAGCCCGTCCCATTTAGGCCCGGTCCACTATAACCCCGTCAAAAATGAGGCGGGGCGGACTAACTTGAGGTGGCGGTGTCTAACATATAACTCGCCCCGCCAAGAGGCGGACAAGCGGGTTGGTCCTGGCTCGTCTAACCTTTTTTTTCGACAAATGTTATAAAAACTGTTTTTATTTTTTATAATCATTTTATTCTCATCTTAATCATTACATAAGTTAAAACTAAAAACACAACTTTATTATAATATATTTAAATTAGCATCATCATCATATTCTTAATGTGGTCCACATTATTGTGACCTAGGATAACATTAAAACTGAATTAAGTTAGCAATTTAGTTTGCTCATGATATGGGTTTTGGAAACATTACTATAGATGGTGATTCTCTTAACGTGGTTAACATTTTGAAGCTGTCTATTGTAGTAATTCTTATCTTGACTTTGTTATTAATGATTGTAAACATGTTAGTTGTTTGTTTTCTTCGTTTTTAGTTTTGGTTTCTGGTGTGAGAAGAATTAATAACCTTTTTTAACAGTCTCAATCTAAATATGAGCAAAACATTCTCAATCTAAATTTGCTTTAGTTTCAATTTATTATGTTTGAATCAAAAAAAAAATTATCGCAGCCAATTTAATTCACGTTTATTTAAAATTGTTTTTCAACAAAAAAAAAAACCAAATCGAGTCCATTTTTATTTTATGATGATGTAGACTCGCAAATTAATAAATTTGCATCCCTCTTTAAAAAAACAAACTTAATCACTAGCAACAATTACGGACGATTTATTTTTTGAAGAAACAATTATGGACGATGTTAGGAATATTTGACACCATTTCTTTTTTTTCTTTTTTTTGTCAAGGTGACACCAATTCTTTTTGTATATCGTTAGAAAAATATATTTTGGCCCCATTTCTTTGATGAGTTTTTTTTTCGCAGTTTCTTGTACGACTAACATTATGTGAATTGTAACAAACAAAAAAAAAACATTATGTGAATCGTCTATAAAAAAAATGCATTTGAGGCAAGACCAGTTATATCTTTTTGAGATAACTTTCTCCCTTATTCGTTAAAAATAAAATCAATAGAAAAATTTCTAGAAATAATAGAGTATGAGATAAAGTTGTTCTAAAAATTAATTTAAAATAATTATATGAATATCATTTTTCTTAAAATAAATTATTAGAATATTCTCAACACCATAGTCAATTGGTAAATAAATAAAATACAACGTAAAAACCCCATTTAATCTACCTACCTTAAATCATGTATATAAAACATCGAGTTTGAGTATTGTGAATTTAAAATGTAATTAAGAGATGATTCTCTATTGAAGATGGTTAGTTAAGTTTTTCAATGGAGATTAATCATCTCTTAAGTTGTAGAAAGAAAAAAAACCATTTGATCTTATTAGAAAAAGTGACCAAAGTTCAATGATTGAATTAATAAGTCGTATATGTAGTTCATCATTAGAAACATATGTGAAACTAGCATAGCAACAAGATGTTCATATATTTTTTGTTGACAGGAGCAACAAGGTTTTCATTTGGGGACCATGAAACAACACTATTTCGTCTGGTACCTCTTGCTAGCGGAGCAACTAAAAGCTGTCCGTGAGGGAAAGATTATAAACTAAAAGTGTCGTTTTTGTATGTGGCTTTTATTTATGCCAAATAAATCATGTTTTTTTGAGTAAATGCCAAATAAATAAATAACTATAGAGATGGTTAATTTGTCACACTCTCACTAGTCACTACCTACTTAGTTTCCGGTCTTTTCGTTCGCTTCACGGGATGCCAATGTCTCCAAAGCTCAATTCCAAAACTTTACATAAAATAAGCCAAACAATTTCCCAACCTTGTCTACAGTTGTCACTTTCATAACTATTTCTTGAAGGTTGATCATGCAGTTTATCTTATCTGGGTGAAGGTTGACATTTTTAGGGACATACATTCACATCTCGTGAAGGAGTGAAAAAGTTGATATCCTAAAAATTCGATATGTTACTATTTTTTTATTTAATTTATAGGAAAGATATGTTAGTGATTGTTATTCATCGAGAATCAACTTAATTTACGCTGGTCAGTATTCTTAACAAATTGATATATGTCATAAGCTATAAACCCAAACAAATAACATTTGAAAAAACTTGATAAACTAGTTTAAAAAAATTATTATAAGCCCGTTAATTACAAAATGTTTATTATCAAACACCTCTACTTAGTGTATGTTAAAGTGACAATTGATTTTGGACAAAACTAAGTTGAATGAAAGTTATTTATGTTTAAATATATTTATATGCAAATTATTTTAACAACACCTTTAAGACTAAAATCAATTGTGGATGTTAAAATAGAATCAACTTTACAAACAAAATCAATTATCTTTTAAATTATCCAAACACGTTAAAATCAATTTTGTAAAATCTAGAATCATTTTTTACCTCCAAAATTAAAACGAAACATATGCTTATTCATACTAACTTATACATGATAAACTAACCATTAAATTAGATACTAGCATTTTCGTGATGTCAGAGAGCTATAGTGTATTACTGGAGTCAATTGGATTCTATATTTGTAAGATTGATTAGACTACCATAATTTCTCATCAAACAAAAAGTTGTGACTGCAGGTCCCATGTCTCGTTCATATCTTCATGCCATGCGTTTTTATATTAGTTTTTTTTTTAAATGATCGATATAAAAAAGTTGAACTAACATCATAATTGAATTGAAAAGGAAAATATTTGTGCATGGAAACATTATCAAGAAGGTATCAATCATAGACATCCAAATCAATAAAAAAATAGTGGAATCCAATTGATAAAATTTGACGTGGTCCCTCCAAATCATGTCATTGCATTATATGGTTGAAGAAAATATCCCTGAAATTCTATAATGATGAAAATCATAAGAGTAAACTGTTTATGCTTTCAATTTTCCATCCTATTATATCAATAGTAACTTGCAAGTGAATTTCACTTGCCCAAGATCATCATTACATGTTATATGTCCAGAAGTTTGAGTATATGTCTGATCAATCTCAGCTATATATTCCCGAGTTATGCGAAGGAATAGCAAATTTTCCAGCTAACTCAAGTCCATATTAATATTGTTAGAAAATAAACTAACTTTATTCTATGAGTGTTGTAGCAATGTCGACTGTTAAAAAAAAGGAACTAATAATTCGACTATCCATTGGAGAACGTATGGCCTCACTCCCCTACTCCTTAAATTAACAATAGGATAAATTACATTTCTTATCCTTTAGAGCACCTTCAATGGTGCAACCCAAATGTACTCCATCTCTTAGTGGAGTCTACATTGCCACATTATCATAAAAACCATGTTCACGTTTTGCTCAATATGGTACAACTTTTTTATTCATACTTATTTTATTACAATTCACATTTCATATTGTAACTTTTATTAAGAAATGTGTAACCAAAGTTCCTTCGGCAAGTGACGTACTCCAATAGCGAACAAGCTAGAAATTAAGTTCGTTTCTTGAAAATCCGACTAGAAACCTCCCGTTGGAGGTGACATTATTTTAGATTTTATTTTGATCTTTTAAGTTGTTTCCATTCTATTTTAGCCTATTAAATTACAAATGCTCAGTCAGTGAGCTGTGTTTTTTAGACCTCTCACTATCAATATTCTATATGAGGAAGTATTAATGGTAAGCTATAAAAATGAAGCATCATATCCCTTCAATAAAAAACGATCCTCGTTAACGAACATAGCATCAAATACTTGATTGTCAAAAAAAATTACATTGTCACTTTTAATCTATACTTTTAAGTCGACTAAGATGTAGTATCATTAAACTTTTAAATGATTTTTTATAAGAATATATTTAGAATATTATAAGATAGCATATATTAATACTATCAACATCCTTAAATAGACGAAATTACACCTCAAAAAATACCAAACAGCTCTAAGGAATAAAATTCTCTTTGGTTAAGATTGTGGTGGACAATGACAGACGTCTCAAAACAGTTTAATTATCAAAAGGAAAATTTGAGTGGGTTCCTCCTAATGATACCAAATTAAAACAACTTCAAATCAAATTAAAGCAAAGTTAGGATAATTGTGTCATTGAAAATAAGTTTATAAGATCGTTTCACACAAAGGTAACAACATTAAAGTGAAATAAATAACACAATTTAGAGTGGGTCTAAAGACATATATCCATCTTAATTCCTTTAATTAAAGAAAGATTCAACTAAAATAACCACAACAAATTAAAAACTCTCTCAAACGCCTTTACCTTCAAACGATACGATACATTATTCACACACAATTTTTAATCATGGCTTCTTTTCCGTATATATACACACTTCATTCTTGCGCGCTCAGAAGTCTCGTGAAGAAGCCACATGCGTTTGTTTTTTCTTGCTACCAAGTAACAACAAACCCATAACTAAAACCATAATAATTTACATTCACATTTCACGTCTTTCTCGTTCACACTATCACACACACACTACACTTTAATTAATTCAACAATAATTCTGAAATTTGAAAAGAAAAATAAGAACAAACATCAAATCAAACGGTCGTAAATTGATCAATTCAAGGCATTCCTTTTTGTGCGTAACCATTAACAAGTGCCAAAGCATTACTCGTGAATTTCTTCACCTTCGAGACACGATTCTGTACATCCGCTTTCACAGGACAATCTTCTACATCTTGAAATCCATCCGTACACGTTTCTTCATCTGTAAGCGCTGCACTCATCCACGTCTGCACGTTACTCATCTGAAACAGAAACGAATCTGCTCCGGCACCGGCGCCAGTTCCGGCAGCTCCAATCTGCCGCATCTGTTTAAGCGAGCCACGGATTTCATCAACAGCATCGTCGAGATTTGAGAAACAGTCATGGAGAGCGAGTGCGGCGCGTGAACTACCGCTGTAATCTGCTTCGCGAGTGAGATTGGAGAGATACGAGGCGGTTCGGTGGACTTTGGAGAAGCTTACGGCTATGGCGATGCGAGCGAGTTGGCCGGGGTTTTGTTGAACTGCATTGGCGTAACGAGAGAGGGAAGTGTAGCATATGTCAGGGTAGAGTGTTGCGTTGCAACTTGAACGGATGAATTCGGTGTCGTCGTTGGTGCTGGTTGGAGGTTCTGCTCCGATGGCTGTTGTTGAACGGAGATTGGAGAATGTGGCGGCGAAGAAGAGGATTGATAATAGGAAGAAATTGCGAGAGTGTTGGGTTGTCATTGTTGTTAGATGCTTTGTTTTTATTTTTTGTGCTGAGTTTGTTTTTTGCTTTTGTGACTGTGTAAAGAGAGAACGAAATGGTGAGGGTTTTGTAGGCAATGATTTTTCGTAAATTACTTCATGGTCGCTAGCTTTTGGTTTAATATCCATAATGCCATTATATCATTTTATATTTATTATTTTTTGTTTATGTTTTTTATAATAAATTATATTTCTTTTTTTTCTCAAATAATCAACTTAGACAAACCCATCTTATGCATATCAAGATCTTTATTAGAAAATGTCGGAATTGTTAGCTCAGATGTAGTGATTGAGGTTTAAACTCAACTTCTTTATTTATATGTGTGAATATTTGATGATTGTTATTCGTCAAGCTAAAAAAATATTTAGTTTAGTTTTAGTTTTCAATTTTATTCAACGTGTAGCACAAAAAAAAGAACTATATTTTTTTTACAAGGAAAAAAATGAACTATATGTAATGTACGAAAGATTTAATTGTTGGGTGTTTATTTAGATCGATTATAAATTTTGAAAAACTGCAATAACTTTTGAGTGTAGTTTTGTCAAAATTGAGGTAGCTCTTTGTCGATCAAAACATGTACTATATATTAAACTCTTAAGGCACTATTTTTTATGGTTGCTTAAAGTTAGTAACGCCAATTTTGTTTATGACTTTAGTACATGGTGGTCAAGTCCTTTTTTGTGTTTGGGCATTGACTAATCGCTTTTTGTAACATTGAGAGCTTGTAATATTAAAGGTCTTCTTGATACATCTTGTGCCTCGGAGACTTCATATGGTTGTTAATATATACCATTTTTTATTTTTAAAAGAAAAAACTCTTAAAGAAGTTCAGTCATGGTTTTTATATAGTATTAAATGTATATTACGGTTTTTAGGGAAGAAATTATTTGAGAATTTTAAGCATCATGCTTTAAGGACGAATAACCATCTTGTGTATGTTTAATAAACTTCGAGAAAGAGGATATTCGACGAGTGTGTGATTAGAATCTCAATTTGTGGATTAGATCAAATTGTTTGATCAATGGGAATTCAAACACACTTATTTGCATAGAAAATATTGAAACTAATTTGATATTTTTACTACTCCCTTGGATCATTTTTAATTGTTGCTATTTGACATTTTATACATGCAAAGACAACCAATAAATCATGATTTTAAACAATTATGTTTTTTTTAATAGTCTTAATTTTATTTTTTTTGTAAAACCTTGGGTGAGTGAAAATTTAATATCACACTTTAAAAACAACAAATATATTATATTATTTAATTGCAAATACTACAATTAGAAATAAACAAAATGAGGGAATGCTATTCTTTTGTGTGGTTAGTTAATGTTTTTGACGAAAAACAGTTTCTTGTACACCACTTTTTAATGTTTGAAAGAAATCTATAAATTCATTGTATTTTTTAAGGTTAGGATTGTAACGTACGATTAGTAAAAGAGACGTATTAAAACAACTATTGTACGGATGGATGCATGTGGATAACAAGAAAGTAACGGTCTAGTGTTTTATTTGATGTGTAACAATAGTAAGTAAGAAGTTCCAAGTTGTTTGGAAAAATGATAGTAGAACAATATATAATTGAGATGATTTATAAATGGTTAAATGTATCTAAAGGTGTTTTTCGTTTTTTTTAAAGTGGTCATTTAAGTTTCAAAAGTCTCATACAAGTTATTTAAGTTTCAAAAGTCTCAAACAAATGCTTTTGGTTTTTGAATCGTTTCAAACAAGTCATTTTAAAGGATGATGGTGATGATTCAGATGATAACAACAAAGAACATTATCCACCATTTATTATGTCTAAAAAGATGACTAATTTTAAGTGGGTGTTAGGAGCCAAATTTGGTACCAAAGATGAGTTCAAAGAAGCAATTACCAACTATGTTATCTACAATATGACTTGTTTAAAACGATTCAAAAACTAAAATGACTTGTTTGGGACTTTTAAAACTTAAAGGACCACTTTAATAAAAATAAAAAACTTAAAAGACCTTTAGATACATTTGACCTTTATAAATCAATGTATCAAGTTTTGGTGTTAAGAATGATATCTAATTCATTTATATAATTGTTCTTAATCTAATGTGAATGAATAATGATTACTTAAACAACTCACTTATATGGTTGTTGTTAGTTTACTCAAAAATGGTTGCTCTTACTCTAACATGGTTGATTCTTCAACTCGCATGTTGACCCAACCTTATTGTTTAGGAAATCCTGCATAATGTAATTTAACTTCGTTAATTACAGCAGGAATTTCAATTTCATCTCCTATTGTTTCGGTAACTAATGCTTTGGTAATTTTTATTTTGAGAGAGCTTTGGTAATATGTTGTTGGAATGTAATAGGTTCATTACACCGGTCATGAATGAAGCTTCTTCTTTTTTTTCTTTTGCAAAAATGTTAACTATTACTAGGAAGCCACCTAGAATTCCACTAAAATAATAGTTAAGATATTGAAGACAAAGAAGGTAGATGAAGCAATATATTTTTTTTGTAAACATTAGATATTTTAAGTTCATTTTAAAATATATTCATATGTAGTTCAATTTTACGTAATTAAATTAAAGGTAAAGCTATGTACCGTAGTAGTAGCATAATTTCTAATTTTTTACTGAATTTACTTTTGAAAAACACATAAAGATCATCCTGTTTGGTTCCAAAAACGAAAGAAACAAAGTGGCAGGCATGTGTATATTACCCTTGGCGTGGGGACGCAACTTTTTATTATTATTTATTAATAAATAAATGATAATAAAGTGATAATTTAGACGACAATGAGTGGAAGCAACGAAAGTAGCAGAGAGACGTTCCCTTTTGAATTAAATAACGATAATGTTTTCTTTTTAAAGAACATTTTCTGTCTAATTCACCAATATTTTTAGGTGAAAATTTGTAATAAACAATAAAAAAAGACATCAAATTTGATTTTCTATCTCTGGCTTGAGGCATGCACAGTGTCCACTTTGATTTTGCGGCTAGTGCAGAATCGTAGTGTGTCATTTTCTAGTCCGTGACAAAATCCCTCGTTATAATTGGTGCACAAAACATATATAGTACATTCTTATAAAATTAAGATAACCCTTGTCCCTTGATCACTATTTAGTACTTGTGGTCTCAAATATATTTAATTACGTTCACTCCACCAAAATAACTTTTGAATGGTGTCGCTTAATTCTAACGTGGAGAAAGAAATAAAATCGCAATGAACTCGTTTTGTAGTTGTGCTATTTTATATTGTTATTCTAATGGCGTCATTAGTCACTACAAACAACTTGAATGGGCAACAACCTAATGAATGGCCAACAACCTAATAAACAATGGTTAGATTCTTTTATGTCACACTATTTTAATTGATGGATAAAGATCAAACGACTTAGATTTCAAAGTTTTATTTTAGAGTTAATTCAATCAAGTTGAGATATAATCGTTTAGTCTTTATCCAAACAATCAAAAGTTAATGACCGTGAGATTGTGTGCTTCTCTCTTAGTTTCGAATAGCGGTTGCCACAAATTTCTTGTGTTCCAAAGCTTGTTTAACGTGAAAATAGAAAAGCTAAAACTTGTAGCAGTAGAATGAACGCAAGTTTGCTTTGTTTTTAGTTCAGGTCTATACTGAACAATGAAGATAAGTATAACACCGTACATAAGGTTGTTTTCGTCTTTATAATTTACTTAGGCATGTTAGACAAAGCCTAGTTTTCAATGCAAAAACATTGCACTATGTAACAAAGTTCAGATTGTTCATGTAATTTGATCAAGTTGCAATATTTGTGTTTGAACTTTGACTAACCTTCAACCTTATATAAGGTGTAACATTATTAGTGCTTCTCTTGGCATCATACATTTAGGTCCACATTATACACTTAACCATGCATGTGAGCACTTTTTGGCCAGGTCGGTTAAGAAATTGGGTTGTTGGTTAGGAAATTGGAGGATGAACTGTGCACACAACTCAAAGGCATAATATTGATGTTACTCACACTTACCCACTATTCCCCATGCGTGAAACTTTTGATTATACTTTTTCTAAAAGAATGTATTGCCTTTCCTTCTATACAAATTATTCCTGGACAATCAATCATTGTGCTCCTTGTGGGAGTTAACCATCTCCACTATCAAAGTTCACAAGTAACTTCTCCTCTGGGCTAAACCTAAGCCATTGTGATGGTAACATGACTATGACTAGCTAACACATTGGGGAAAATCAGCTTTAAATTACTCTCCAATTGAAATATTTTAATTGAATTTTCTTTATTCGTAATTTATTTTGTTTGTCCAAGAGATGTCAGTTTATTAATAAGAGTTTGAGTTTCTAGTTTGTCAACTGGTAATCATGTCACTGTTTTTTATCAATGCCAATTTATTAAGAAAAATTCATCCTTAATCGTCGTTTGGCCAATTTTACAAATTTGAAAAGCTTTGTAATAAAAACATAAATAAATATATGATTAGTGATAAGAGACACTTTCTTTTCAACACTTATTTTTTTATTGAGAGATCTTGAATTCGAGTTCTCGAAATATTTTTAGAGGGACCTGAATACATATCCATTTATAAATATTTTAAAGAAGTGTTATTTGAACAACCAATTTGGTTGACAACCATAATTTATAAAAAAAAGTAGGTATTTGCACGAAAACCAAAACAATAGAGAGATAAAGTAAAAATAATGTGAATATGAGAGAGAAAGTTATCACAAAAGTGATCATCAAATTAATGTTCAAATATCATTTTTCAATATTTTATGAGCTCGAAAGTCTTTCTTATTTTGGACTGAAACATCATCCCCACACCTAAATTTCAATATCCAAAAAGCAACTACATATATTAAATTCTCCATATTTATAATCAATACACTGTAGTTTACACTAAAAGATTTAAATCACCTTCTAAAATCACATGACCTCATAAAATTTATTCATCAACCAACCACTCTCCAAGAATTTTAGAGAAAGAAAGTGTGCGGTGCATCAAGTGGTAAAGCTTTAGGTAAATGATGTACATCTTCTTTTCATACCTATCTAGGGGAACATGAAAGAAAAAGTGGGAGTTTGTAAATTATAATTATTATGATCCCCCACCATTCAAGCAACTCTATATGCCCTAATTAAGTTTATATATACAGGTTTCAAGGACATCTATAAGTATGTCACATTTCTTCGGAAAATTACAGAATTGTTGCATCTTACTCCATTGAAAATTCATCAAAAGAATATATAAGTAGTACTTCATTGAAACTGGTACGCTCTAATACCGTGTTAGTTTAACCTTGACTTTTAAGAGGTCAAACAACAAACAGTTAGTACAGAAGGAAAAAAGAACATCATTATTTTGATTTGAAAAACAATCACCTCCTGCTGCATCTACCTGAATCCATTTGAAAAGAACATCTTTACCAAATAACGGACTCAATGGCGTAATTGTCTCTTCTTTAAATCTAGAAAAAGTAATATGACAAAAAAATCCAAAAGTAAAGGACGGGGTGGGACTTGGGAGAACTTTTCTAATATATGTGTATACTTGTTTTTTTCAAGCATGTCACTTACATTAGGAAAATAAAACTTATTTATTATTCATTAACGCAGTTGAGTTTGACAGGGTTAAACTTCCACGAAACATTAAATCAAAGTTTAAATTTCTATCAACGGAGTTGAGTTCGGCGGAAGGAGTTAAACTTCCACAAAACATCGAATCAAAGTTTAAATTTCAGCTGAGAGATAATATATTCATATTTAACGTATAACGTTCTTCGAATATGATTATCTCGATTAGATAAAATCTATAATTAAAAAATAGTGGCATCCTATCATATCAAATTATCATTGTTGAGTTTTAGTCATACACATATATATACACATATATAGATGTTAGTCTACTTGTTGACCATATAATTAGTAAATGGATGATCTATAGTTTAATCTTCAATGATTTGCTTATAGAGCAAGTCATAACCCTAAATTAAGAATATTTGACACACATGCAAATAAAAACAAATTAAATGAGAAATAATTAAGTGATATCATTTTTTATTTACAATAGTTATATCATTTTTCATCATTTAATCTTTTTTAGTTTAATTTGATTTATTTGTGTGTGCGTCTAAATATTTTTTATGTAAGGTTGTGACCAAATAAAAATTGCTATTCCTTTTGATGTAATCTATAATTAAGTATCCTTTCCACAATCTCACGTCCTTTCAAAAAAGTATCCTCTCATATTGGAACTTTGGTTGTTAATTATGTCATTTTATTACACAACAAAACTTTCATCTTAGGTCACAATAACTCGTCTAAATCCTCTAGCTACTCTCAACGTTTGTGGATAAATACTGATCTTTGATTGAAAGCGACTGTAATATAACAACAAATATATAACTTTGCTTTAAAGTGACTGCATATAATTAAGGATCCAAGTCAACATTAATCTTGATTACACCCAAATTCGATTAGTAGAGGATGTGCTACATCATTCTCTTCTCATAATAAGAAAGAGAAAAGACAAGGCTATGGTTTAGATATGTCATATGTTGGGAATTTTCGACGTTACCTTGCCATGTAATTTCAAACATTTATTTTTAAGGGGTGTAATTTCAAACATGATTATTATAGTCATGATAAAACGATTTTAATGGTTTAAGCAGGTTCAAAACTAGCTTTTCAGGCTTGATAGTTTACTTTTGCTATCTTTGTTGGTGCATTGTACCTTGTATTGTACGTAATAATTAAAAAAAATAGATATTTACATGATTAAGTTCTGTAATGGATAAAGAATGAAATAATAAGCAATTAAGAATTAAGAGATGAAGTAAAATATTGTATCAACCAAACACTGTAAAGGGGAGAGACAAGTATGAAGAAACCTTTTCGTGTTGATCTCTTAGAAAAGGTTTGGTATGACTCGTCCTCATCTACACATGAACGTCATTATCAAAACAACAAGATCTTCGGTAGGCCAATTAAACTCCGTGAATGAGGGATAATTACAAAACCTCACTGTTAATCATTTTTTGGTTGAGTATGAATCCTTAAGAAGGTCTAGCTTTTTTCCATGGGGTCCAACTAGTGGGTCTAACTTTAATTAAAGCAATATCTTTACAAGAAACACTTGCCTGGTCGCAAGCATAAAAATGAGTCATTTAGACACACACATAATGGGAAAAAGTATGAAAGAGAAAAGAATTAAATAATGTATATTTTTAAAATAATTAAATGATAGATATTTTAATAAGTGTGTCTAAATGATTTTGATTTGGGGTTGTGTCTATATAAGTATTTCTCTATCTTTCCATTCAAAAACAACTCTGTCCACCCTTATATTTTTCGAACATGACAAAAACTAAAATTTTGTACGGAAGTACACATCAAGACTGCACAAAAACTATATTTTTTATGATATGTATATCCGAAGTGATTTTGGAGGTGAGAAAAGTTACACCCTCCAATCTCAATTGAAGCTATTTCCATTGAACCAACAAAAGAGCGAGAGATATGGAAGACCCTTTTATGAGTTATGACAAGTCATTATAACCAATGTGAATTGAGAAGCTGGTATAATAATATGATTCCATGCACTTGCATGAAGACAAACAGATAGCCATAACTCATAAGCATTGGATATATATCCTTATCATGAGAGTGAATGGCCATACGGGTAATAACATTATTGATAGTTCAGTTCACCCATCCTAATCCTAAATGCAGTAGCAGTTTCTAAACAGGTTCTACTAGAAACCATACAAAAAATCTGTTACAAAGGCATACTGAACTTTGTTTCGGCACAACCGAGTAACGGGTTTGAGCAATCCTTTTTCAATAATTGGCATCCTAAACTAATGACTGAGACCTTGTGATAGAATCTGTCTGATGCATGACACTCTGCCAGATTATGTAACTGATGAAAATGTCCAGTAGTGGAACAGGAACTCGCTATTCTTTTGAAAAAATCAAACCAGATATGAGGTAGCAAATTAAGCAACAATACATCATAATGACACTACATATATAGAAAGTGTCATAAAAAATTAAAAGCAATATTTTTCTTAGAGAACAAGATATCCTAAAAATAATAAAGTGGGCATTGCTTCCAAAATCTACCATGATATCCATACAAGTCAAACATAGAAACATACGGTGGTGGGACAAAGATGCAGGAACATACAAGAGGAAATTTCACCAATTAAATCATAAGCTAAGTGACACCATCATTAACTTAAAATGATATTTAGAATGTTGATTGTCTTCACAATACCTAGAGACTGGAAATAAGGAATGGGAAACCCTTTTCTTTGTAACATTATATATAACTTGTCAACTTTACATCTCCAGCAGGAGTTATGCTGCTGACCTAAAGCTTCAAGAAAGATGAAAAGGCCAAATTTTACATTTCCTCAAGAGCAAACAATATCAATTGTCCAAGTCTCATGTGTGACATTGTTGTCCGAAAATATAGTCAAGCTCCCTTGGTCCATAACAAAATAACTGCAACCTCGAGAGAACTCATGTTTTCGGACAACAATCACATGAAATTCACTCAATAATAGATTGTGTTGGAAAGTACATGTTAAAAAGAATGTTGTTAGCATTTTTCTTCTACAAAACAACAACAAAGCCTTATCCCACTAAGTGGGGTAGGCTTACAAAACAACATAAATGAATTTTCTTGCAACATTTTTATTGCTAACTCAAGCAACATTATTTGCAAAAAAAAAACTAAATCAAGCATCATTTATACAAATTGAGAATAACATATTAATGTACACTCTACATCTTAAGTTGTGTCCTCTTTCCCTTTTTTAAACTTTGCAACATGCTCGTGATACTCTTCAAGCTCTTTCTCCAACTTTTCAATGAACTGGCTAGTATGCTCAAGGGACTGCTCATACCGATATTTCTCCAAGGCCTAGAGATTTAACAAGTTATAAAACATAAGCTATATGCTACAAGAACAAAATGCTTTCTCAACATAACATATTCCAGCTAAACTTAGGCATAATCAGTAATTCAAAATTAACTCATCCACTCTACGAAAGCACTAGTCCTTTATTTATCTGAAAATAGTCACATGACTTGCTAATACATGTTTATCTTTCTGAGGATTTGTCCCTCAAAAGAAACAAAAACCATAGCTTGTATTAATAATTTGCATGAGGCCTGTGAGAAGGTAGCAGTCCCTGACACTGCGATTAATTGCAATACATAGGCAAAATAAATTTATTGCATTCTATAACTTCAGTAGTTAACCACATTCATGAAACAGTGAAGATTTAAAAACATAAGAATTCTATAATGTTTTTTTAATGAACGTTATGATTATGAAATACTGATAATTAGTATTAGAATACAATAAATGATACAAATCTTTCTCATCGGTGTAGTTTAAGCTCAACAAAAAACTATTATCACTGTAATAACTTGAAAGTATTTAACTGAATGGGTTAAATGATTGTATAATCTCAACCCTCTGATATTGCAATAATATATATGACACTAACAGGCACTCATGCTTGATAACTGCCAAC
>Ga0209282_1000724_pt1 | contig 16568 bp, 18 predicted proteins | sample Mtrugardesep15_FD_187529 | JGI IMG/M metagenome (GOLD analysis project Ga0209282, IMG submission 187529) | Root nodule microbial communities of legume samples collected from California, USA - M. trunc garden sep15 (SPAdes) (version 2) | ecosystem: Host-associated > Plants > Roots > Nodule...
GATTCGTTTAGAAGAAAGCAAAAAGCCCTTTCTTTACAAGTGGTATTTTTTATCACATAATTTTTTTGTTTGTTAAAAATGGGTTTGGAGTCCCACCTCCCCCTAACCTCGGGTTTATCCACCACCCAACTCTTCCAAGCTCCGAGAGCTTCAGCAATTCTTACACACCAAAAGCGCCAACTTGACGACCTCTTTTCTAAAAATTCGATCTTTTTTTCAATGAAACTTCCGGATGGATTCCAAAGTACTTTTAATTCCACTCCTAAGTAGTATATACTCCAGTTTTATAACACTTTTTGGAAAAAAGTGTTATAAAACCAGAGTATATTTCCGAAAATTTATTTTTTTTTAAAAATATATGTAATTAGAAATATGAAAAATATTTGAAACCTAAGCCTATACGAACATTCTAAAATAAAAGTAAAAAATAAGTAATTTAAAGCTTTTATTTGCAACAATTTCTTTTCATATTGCAGCGAATTTTATTTAGTGAATGACAATCACTTAAAAATTTTCATTTTATGGCGCAATAATTATTTTCGCAAAAATTTTTGACATGACATGTAATTATCAATAGTGTAAAACATTTTTTTGAAAAAAAACCTATGTCTTTTTAGAGCGCAAAAAGCAATTAGAGGAATAAATTTGACATTTTACGAACAAAAGTTTTACAAAATAATTTGTGTTGATAAAACATTTTTGACAAAGCATGTAGTAAATAATTATTTTTTTATAAAATTTTGAATGGTTAACTTCTAAACGTCGAAAAAAGAAAGTTTCTGAGAATATTTGGAAGGCTATAGGTGAAAAATTCAAACGTTTTTAGGAAAAGCATTTAGAAATGTTAAATGTAACATTCCTCCACAGGGATCCGAACCGGGTAGTAATCTATAACATAAATGTCGGCGCATAACAATTCAACCACTCAACCACCTAAACTAAGAATTTTAAGCGAATATTCATAGAAATGTTGAAAATTTGTGAGGAAATTCATGAGTAATGCAAAATCATTAATTTAAAAAATTCTGTAAATTGGTAATTCGCCAATAGATAAATTTCCGTGTTAAAATATTAATATAGTAGTCGAAAAATAATTTGAAATCGAAAAACGTATGTATGATCAGTAGTGAGGATGGTCCATAACTAAAAATTTCTAAATCAAATAGAACAAAAAGAATTAAAATGTATATATAATAAATAATTGGCCCCCCAAATATGTAGTCATACTTAAAAACGTCACACCAATTGATTTCGCAATAATTACAAAGAAAATAACCATTTAATTGCACAAAAAATATTTCGCAAAGAGGCCCACATAATTGCTCTAAAAAATATTTCACAATAATGCCCACATAATTGCTCTACAAAAAATATTTTACAATAATTGCATAAAAATTGCCAACTTAATTGGCCAAAATTACATATAACAATGAAAATATTCAATAAACAAAGGATCTACTTCAACCTAATGTGCAAGAAAACAGGTTTTTACAATAGTAATTATCTATTCTAGAATGTTCTAGAAGCATTTTTGGTGCATATAAAAGAAGCTTTTTTTCGCCTTGTATTTCATTCATACTACTTATCAACAATTTCCTATTATAAAAGCCTATTCAACTTCCTTTTCAATTTATTTAAAATATATTTAAATTTTATATAAAATATCCAAATAATTTTAAACTTTTTTAAAATTTTCAAAGATTTAAATATTTTAGAAATTATTTTTCTATATAAAATGAACTCCAACTCAAAAGATGGTAAAAACTTTCAAATTTTTAAATTGTAATTATTTTAAATTATTTAGTCGAAACAATTAATCTTGATGGTGATGAAACTCAAAATAATGGATCACAAGGTAACTATCCTCAAGTATAAATTTCTAGCTTTAAGGTTCAATAATAACTGCTGAGGAAATAGAGCTATTCCGCGATTTTATTTCAAAACAACAAAAAAAGAAAGAGGCATCAGAAAATAGAAGAAGAAAGTCAAAGTCAAATAGTACTTCGTCACCAGACAAATCAACACCTGCAAAAAAGACTAAAACGCCCGAGAAGAAAATAATGAAAAATTTATCTGAGACTCAGGTATACTTATCTATCATTTTGGTATATAAATATAATTAGCAGGCAAAAGATGGAGAAGCAAAGCAAATGTCTGATAAAGAAAAGAAGGATGATGATGATGAATTGCATCAGGCTATTCTAAATTATGAGGGAGATTTTTCAGAATCTGAAGATGATAATCCTATGGGATTAAACGAATCAGCCAGCAAAAAAATGCGCATTGAAAGTAATTTTATATTTTGAAAGTTTAAAATAAAACAATTTTAGGAAATTATCATAAGAGATTCACTGTGCCAGCGGCGCTGATCGATCGAGCACAGCTTCTTAAGCATCAACGACGAGGGATATTCGTCTATCAGTGCGAATCTTGCCGCGAAAGTCAGAAAAAAAGGGAATTCTATCTATTCAGCACAGGGATAGATGGACTATCTGTATTGACGATAGAATTGTGTGCTGAGGATCTTGATAAAAATATCTCTTTAGGAATGCATTACTCTGGATACTTTGGTAAGATGAAAATTTTTACGAAAATCAAAAATATTTTAGGTCATTCTAATAATGGACATCAATCAGGCTCAAAAATGTCAATGCTTGATCTTGGTAATCGTATTTTGTAAATAATAAATATTTTTATTAAGATGACGATGAGTTTGAATTTTCAAGAGGTGCGAGCATTACAAAAGGTACGGATAAGAAGCTTCTAAACTTGGGCAAATATTGCTGGATTCTTCACCAGGTAGAAAAAAGTATTAAATTTTTTATACATAATTTTAGTGCGCACAATGCAGCGACCTTACAAAAAAACTGGCTAATGAACTTTTCATCAAGAAAAAGGGCGGCATCTACGAGCTCAGCTTCCCAGTAAGGAAATTTTACAAATGATTAAATAATTTCAGTTAAGGTCTGCTCTTACTGCACAACCGCCAACATTGAGCACCAGCAAAAAACATATGGCACATTAAATAAGAAGAATTAAAAGGAAAATTAAACACCGCTTATTTGATTAATATTGTTGAATAAAAAAATTTAAAGCAACTTTAATTACAAAAAATAATCGTTAAATTAACGATTTATAATACTTATATTTTAATTAAACAATTTTCTCAAAAAAAGTTTCAGTTCCTGTAATATTCTCTTCAAAATAGAGGTATTAAAATTTTTAAAATCTTAAATAAATATATTAAGATGGATCAACAAATGTATGAACATGTTATTGAAGGTCTCAAAGAAAGCGTTATACGATTCTCTCGACAAATAAGCACGCTTGAGTATGTGCGCCAAGATGACAAAATGCTAAAAAATGAGCTATACGATGCTTTTATGCAATTTCATGAAAAACGCTATCCTCTAGCAAAATGTCAAATACATGAATATCTACTAAGAGAGATGAATGCGCTGGCAAAAATTGTATATTTTTATCGTATAATTTATCAAATATATTACTTAAGGCGATTACTGAAGTCGTAAAGGATGAGTTGTATTTTGAGCTTCACAACCCATTCAGCAAATTCTGGGGTCAAATTGATCTTGAAATGGCAATTAAGATCTTCAACAAACACGGAAGTATTCATGGACCAATTATGCGAGAAGGTTTGACAAAAAATGTTACACGTATTTCAAATTTTAGATTCACCAATAATATTCATGAGAGCTCACACGGATTCATGTAGTACTATTAAACCCAACACAGAGGAGAAGGGTGTACAAACTGAAAATTCTTCAGAAGACCGTGCCGTTACTGCTGAAACGGAAAAATAAATGCAGACAACAACTGACTATAAAAATACTTTTTCAATAAATAAATATTTAAAATATACTTATATTTTTTATTAAAAATACGTTTTAACGTTAATATCTAAATAACCATTATAAATTTTTATTATAGCATTTAGATGAGTCGTCATATTAGAAATTTTGGAGAATATTCTGTTAAACATTTTTATAAAGAAGAGGCAGCTGAGACTGTTAACAGTACAAAATTCAAAATTGGTGTTTTCAGGTAAACCTAAATTTATATATCGAAATTCTATTTATTTTAGAAATGTATTCACTGTTAAAAATATTGAAGATGCGCCAGAAGGAAGTGATCAACTTTTAGAAGATTTAATTGATTACTTCATTGAAAAAGCAGACAAGTCAACCGGTACAAAAGCGGAAAAATGTTCAATAATTATACGAAGTGCAGTTCTTGAGAAGCCAATTCAAATTCCATACCGAGGTTTTGCGCAAAATACACCACAGGTTGTTATGGAACAACTTGATTCCGTTGATCAAAGTGGAAAAAGGATGGGAAGACCATCACTTTACAGCCAACCAATACATATTGAGGTGGATTTTCATAAAAAGTAAAAAACTATTTTTATCAAGATTGTTATGGGACCTTCTCACGAAGAGGCTCTAGCCTTGATAGAGAAAGGAAATAGTGGAAGCGGCCGAAAATCAAGAAATATTATGAAAGGAACAGACCTCAACAATCTTATTGAGGTTTTTAAATTTTAAAAATACAATATAACAAAATTTAGGTTCGCAATGATGATCTAGGTGAACCTGCCAAATACCATTGCCTTTTGTTGGCGGTTCAGCTAACATTGATGTATATTAATATGGACAATACACCAAAAGAAAAAATGAATTTTCAAAGAATTATTGCAGGAAAAGGAGCAAGATCCAAGACTCAACGATACACATTGATCAAGGATATGTTAATTCAAATGAAACGACACGGAATAAGATATCCTCTAAAATTGCAAGAATATAATGTAGAAGAACATGCCCCATTAATACAAAAATATTTTAATGAAAAATTTCCTGGTGAATATCGATTAGCTGTATTTGGAGAATATGGCCAAATGAAACCTTTATGGAAGGGAGCAGCTCGTGCTGAGAAGGATGTTTGTCTATATTTAAAGGATGGACATTATTATGGTATAAGAAAACTAAATACACTTTTTGGAAAGGATATGTATTATTGTCTTGAATGTGAATCAACCTACCACAGCAAAATAGAACATCGGCAGACATGTGCAGCAAAATGTCCACGTTGCTGCGGGATGGGGGCAGATTTTCCGTGTAAAGAGATTGAAAATTACGAAATAGATTGTTATGAGTGTTTCAACTTGTTTAAAAATCCTGACTGTTACAAACGACATATTGAAAAGGGAATATGCCAGATTTTTAAAAGGTATTTTAAATTTTGATAAAAAATAAAATTGAAAATAGATGCAAAGAATGTGGTCAAATTTACAAAGTGAATAACAAAGAAGAAAATGAAGGACATGTATGTTATATTCGTTTCTGTTCTCTTTGTCATTCACGGCATAGAAGGGACGAACAATGCTTTGTACAACAGATTGTTCCTAGAAAAGCTCAATCCTATCTTATGGTATTTTTTAAACAATTCGAAATAAAAATTTTTTTAGGTTGTATTTGATTTTGAATGCGAACTTATATCATCATCAAAAATTATAAATGATAATTCATCTAACGATGAAAATTATCAATTACACCATGTTAACTGTGTCTCGGTAATTTAAATTATAATAACTGATAAATTATAAACTAGGCAATGCTATTATGCGCACAGTGTATGCAAAATAATAACTGGAAAGCAAAATATACAGGAGCCTGCAAAATATGTGGACCAGGAATTCCAAGAATGAAAAGTTGGACGGGTGCAAATTACGAGAATCCCTTGCGTGAATTTCTTCAATGGATAATCTTTGGACTTGATAATGAGAGAAAAGGAAAAACTCTTGCAGTTTCTCATTATGGAGGGTTTGTACTGAATTATTTTTTATTTTAATATTTTTTCCAGACGTTATGATATGCATTTACTGTTGGGTGAATTGATCAACCACTTTGGGATTGAACCAAATATAACAAGAACCGGAAACAAACTTTACGAAGTTCTCATAAAGAAGAAAGATGGAATTTATCCGCATATTTCTTTTCGCGATTCTTTTAATTGGATGATGCTCAAGTTGGATCAATTACCAAAGGCTCTTGGTCTAGATATTGATGAAGGAGGAAAATCATTTTTTCCTCACGGATGGAATCTTAATAAAAATATGGATGTTTTGTTGAAAAGTCTGCCAGATAAGAAGTATTATTATCCCGAAACAATGGGAAAACAAAGAAGGAAAGATTTTGAGGAATGGTACGATATGCACAAGGACAGTTCATTTTTACTTTGTGAACAAATTGTCGAATATTGTGAGCAGGATGTACGCATACTTACGCACGCTCTTGTTAAACTACAAAAGCTATTCTTTGAACTCGCTACAGAACCATCAAAACGAGATGATGTTCTTGTATCTTCAATGACACTTGCTAGTGCATGTCTTCGTCATTTTTGTAAATTTCAAAATTCTACTAATATAATTATATTTTTTAGGTATAAACTATTTGAAAAGCAATCAGATAGGTATTATTCCAGACAATGGGTATCACAAAGATACAAACTACTCTGCAATCTCCATTAAATTTATTAAATGGCTTGAACATAAAACAGGACTTCAAATTCAAAACAGACAAAGTGCAGAAGGCGAGTATAGAATTACTGTTTCAAATGGAAGTGTTTTACGACTTGATGGATTTATTAAAGAAAAGAATATAGCTATAGAGTTCCTCGGATGTGCTTGGCATGGACATAAATGGTAAAATAAGCTTCATTTTCTTACTTATAAATTTAGTCTTTATCGTCCTCATGAAATATGTCTAAACGGTAAAACAGCACTATATAATGACGACACTTTAAATGAACGAATCAATTTATTAAAGAACGAGAACATACGTACCTACATATTTTGGGAATGCGAGGTAGTCAAGGCATTGGAAAATAATCCGAGAATGTCACTTTTCTTTGATGAATTGCCAGACATTGGACCTTTATTTCCTCGAGATGCTTTTCATGGTTTTATTATTTTTCAATTCTTATAATTATATAATTTCTAGGTGGAAGAACAGGACCATTATCTCTTAAATGCCATCTTGAAGACTCTGCAGAAAATGAATACGAAATCTCATGTTATGATGTGGTTAGTCTATATCCTGCGGTTAACTTTTATGCTTTCTACCCCATTGGTGAGACTTAACATAAATTTTTTTAAATAAACATTATTTAGGCCATCCAGAGTTATTGGATCTCAATCTAGATATAAATTGGACAAAACCTGAAGACTTACGCCCTTATCGTGGAATATTTAAGTTATTCATTATTCCACCCGACGACTTATATTTACCAGTAATTCCAGAAAGAATACATGGAAAATTGGTATGTTAATTTAAAACAACGTAAAAAATTTTCTAGATATTTCACCTGTGTCATCAGTGTGCAATAGAGATAGAACCAGGTGTGGCTAAACGTAAACAAACTAGCTATTGCTATGGAAGAAAATGGTGTCAACATGACGATAATAAGCGAGGATTTGTAAGCACAACTTGCTCTGTAGAACTTGAACTTGCTTTAAGCAGAGGTTATCGTGCAACAAAAGTTTATAGCATTTATCATTGGGAAGAATGGTCTGATGAATTACTACGTCCATATGTTCAGGACATGATGCGACTAAAAATTGAGGTTAAACATAAGTTTTACTAGTTCCAAATTTATCTCAGGCAAGCGGTTGGCCCAGCAGTGCTTTGTCTCCGGAAAATATTGAAAATGAAGAAAGACTCAAAAATGATTTTATTGTGAAAAATCAAAAAGAATATGGTATTACTCTTGAGCCTTCAAAAATAGCAAGGAATGAAGGATTGCGCTATTTAGCTAAAACTTGCAATAATTCAATGTAAGAAAATTTAAAAATTTAAATCAATAATTTTAGGTGGGGACGCTGGGCACTTCGCTGTAATTTAACTCAAGATTGCATCACAAGTTCCCCTATAAAACTTCATACAATTTTAAATGATCCAAAGCTTGAAGTGGGTGCTATAGAGATGTTGACTCCAGATCTATTCGCAGTGCCTTATAAGAATCGCCGCGAATTTGTTCGACCACACGACAAGTACAATATTGTATTGGCCCTTATTACAACTGCAACGGCAAGAGTGATGCTTTACGACTTTATGGAAAGAATTGTAAATGACAACGAATGTAAACTTCTATATACGGATACGGATAGTTGTTTTTTTGTACACAAGCGTAATAAAAAACCACCATTTCGTGTTGGGGATATGCTTGGAATGATGAGTCGAGAATATGCAGAATGGTCTATTATATCTTTTTATACCGGCGGATGCAAACAGGTTTTTAAATTACACTTTTATTCACTGTATTTTTTCTTAGTATGCAATGAAAATGAAGCACCTTGAAACTGGCGAAATAAAATATATTGTAAAATGCCGTGGACTTTGGGATCAAGTTGACACACCACTGGACTTTAATCAATTCCGAGTAGTTTTAAATTACAATTTTAATTTTATAATCAATTTACAGAAAATGGTAGAGGCATATGGAGAGGAACAAGATCCTGTGGTATTGCAGAGAACACATTTTCAACCGAATTGGCGCAAAGGACAAGTTACAAGTCGAACTCAAATAAGGTATTTGGTTTTTATTTTTAAAAAATATTAAATTTATTTAGACGCTACACACCAATTTATGACAAAGGATTTGTAGATGCAAATTTCGATTGTTATCCCTATGGATATCGGGGCGAGCCTATTAAGGATCCAACAAAATGATTTTCTCGTATAAATATTTTTCTATAAAAATTTTGTATTGATTTGTTTTATACAATATATATTTTATAAATTCTTGTTTTATTGTTTTTAAATATTTTTAGCAATATGATCAGTGATATCAATATAGGTTAATTTTTTAAATTATTTTAAATATAAAATTTTTAGATAATACAGCATGTTTCCTAGAACGGCTTAAAATAAAACTTACTGCGAACTCACATCCACCTTTAGAAATTATTGGAGAACAACATCAAAATATTTTCATATTTCATTCTCAACGTTTTGGTTTTGACAACCGGTTTAGATCGTGTTTCACACTACTTGGAAAAACATTTAGTTCAGTTGAACAATTTTTCATTTGGCAGAAAGCACGTTTCTTCGGGGATTTGGAGATTGCTGAAGAAGTATTAATGCTAGATAATCCTATAGCTATTCGAAGAATTGGGAAACGTATCCGTAAATATAATCAAATTGAATGGAATTCTGTCCGCAACAAAGTAAAAAATATTATTTATAATTCCATCATAAATTATAGGTCATGTACACAGGACTATGGGCAAAATTTACCCAGAACACTCAGCTATTCAATCAGTTACGTGCCACAGGCGATGGACTTATTGCGCAGGCGTCCGCATCAGAACTTTATTGGAGCAACGGCGTATGTCCAAAAAGTGCAAGACTGAAAGATCCTAGCCAATGGGAAGGCGAAAATTATCTTGGAAAACTCTTGATGGAATTAAGAAGCGAAATCAACACTAGTATTTATTGATTCTTACAAAACATTAAAATCGAATTATAAATTTTATTTTGAACAATAAAAATTTCTTCTTCTGTTCGTGCTCCTGTAATAATACACTTTCCAGTTGTGAAGACCAAAACAACTGTGCGAAAATCAACAAGTCGTAAGCACATACCCGGAAAAAATTCTGGGTTGTAAGAAATATGTTTAGCGAGCCACGTTGGAGGAGCAATTCTCATGGTATCGTATAAGGCTTAAACAATAATTTAATAAGGCTGTTGTAAAAATAGTTACCTGGTAAATTAATATGCCCAGGAAAAGCAAATGAGGATACAACATTTTGTATCTTAAATCCTCGCATCCTTATTGGTAAGGAACTTGCAGATGATATGATGTCAACAAAATGTCCAATCGCAATTTCCGAGTCCTTCACCGATTTTGTTCCAACACATACAATTCGTCCGTTAGAAAATATTAAAGCCGTAGATCTAATTGGTTGCTGAATTCTAATTATAAGTGCTGAGAAACGTTCGGGAGCGTATTTAGAATTTTTTACTATTTCTGCAAGATTATAAAGATCAAGTTTACTATTTCTATCAAGTAGTTGAGCTGTAGAAACAACATTTTGAATAATTGCTTTAGGAATCATCTGTAATATATAAATGAAAACAAATTTCTTTACAAAGCAAAAAATGTTCAAAGCGCCTTTTACTATGGTTATTTCCGGTGCCACAGGCAGCGGAAAAACCCAATGGCTAATGAAATTTCTAGCAAATTGTGAAAAATTAATTGCCCCTCCGCCAAATAAGATATTGTTTTGTTTTGGTGAAATGAACGAAAATATATTTAAATTAAAAGAAATGGGAATAACAACATATAATGGGGTTCCAGAAGTTGAGATGATTAAAAAACACCAATTATTAGTCCTAGATGACTTAATGCTAAATATCCCTGTGGAATTTCTAGATTTATTATTCACGCGAGGATCGCATAATTGGGGTGTAAGCGTAATCTTTGTAACACAATCACTTTATGGACGAGATATCCGAACTGCTCGTGCAAACGCCCATTATATTCTTTTAACTAAAAATCCTCAAGGATTATTACAGGTTCGTACGCTTGGGTCTCAGCTGTTCCCAAAAATGCTTAACTATTTCCTTGAGGCTTATCGCGATGCTACTTCCGAACAATTTTCCTATTTACTAATTAATATGCATCCAAGTACAGAAGAGAATCTGCGTCTTTCCACTAAAATATTTCCAGGTGAAAAACAGACTATATATTTGCCTCTATAATATATAAGTGATCTTAAAACTATTATTTATAAAAAAAATGTATGACTATAGTCCATACGTTAAAGAAAATTTTGAATTTTTACAGCGTTTAGCTAAAACATCTTCCGATAAAAAGAAAAACGCATTAATTCTTTCAGCCAGTGCAGATCAAATATTAGCAATAGTTGAAATCTGTGCTAATATTTTAAAGAATAATTTTATATTAAATAGAAGACAGCGCAAGAAGTTAGCTCAATTTGCTGATTTCTATAGAGCTATCGCCCGAACACGTACTGAAAAAAGCGCCAGAAACCGAATACAACAAGGAGGTAGTGCCGCTCTAGCTGCTATACTTGTACCTGTCCTGGGAGCCTTAGCTGAACACATCATTCATAGATTCACACAAGAATGAAACATACAAAGAAAATGATTATGGTTCCTGAAAGTGAATATCTTACACTTTTAAGCATGATCAAAGGCGGAGATTTTCTTCAAAATGAAAAGGTGCAGACTGACTCAAAAATTAAACAGACTCTTAGTGATCCAAATTTAAGTGAAGATGTCAAAGCCCAAAAATATAACTGGTTATATAAGAAAAGAAGACAACTAAAACATGAATTAGAAAATCGACCTCAAAAAGTGATAATCGATGAAGGTAATGCGGCTAAAGCTCCAGAAATTGCTCCTTACCTTAGTGACACTGCAGCCCCTAAAGCACGGATAACACCTGTACAATCAAGTTCAGAATATCAAACAGATTCAGAATTTACATCGACAAAACTAATGAAAAGAAGAAAAACAACACCTTTTAATGGAATTATTTCAAAGAGATATTCGAAAGATTTAGAAAATTATGTCAAAGATAATGCTGAAAAATTTCGAATACATAAGAATGGAAGCTTCGAATCTAACGTCAAAGGAAGACTTGTAAAGAATAGTAATTTCACTGAAGTCCTCGAATATGTTCAAGGGGATATATCATCACCCCCTAAAGGTTTTAGCTTTCTATTTAATCGACTATCCAAAGACCCATTAGTAAAAGAAATGATTAAAGAGACTCAAGGAGAAAGTAGTACAGAGGAAAGTTCTGCAAGTCAATCAGGTAGCGGGAAAAGAAAGAAAAGAGTCTTGGTAAAAGTCCTGCCTATAAAAAAGAAAAATAAATTTATTCCTCAAATATGGGAAAAGCTTTAGATAATTTTTTATCAAAAATTTATTATTCGCTAAATTCTCCTGCTTCCTATGCAGGAATACATCGTGTTTATGAAGAAGCGAGGCGAAAGTATCCAAAGATAAAATTTCAGGACGTTTATAATTTTTTGCATAAGCAAAGAGTGTATACGATGCATAGACCATCAAGAAAAAAATTTCCAAGGCTAGTTACACGTCCAAGTGGTTTACATACAGATTGGCAGGCAGATTTAGCAATATTTGACCAGATAGCTAAACATAATGATAGTAACAGATACCTTTTAGTATGTATTGATGTTCTAAGTCGGAAGATTTTTGCATCGCCTGTCAAAACTAAGAGATCAGAAGATATGATTGAGGCATTTGAAAAAATTTTCAAAATGTCAGAAGGTATCATGCCTCATAAATTGTATACTGATCGGGGATTAGAATTTGAGGCTAAAAGAATGAAGGAATATTTTAGAACAAAGGATATTGACAAGCGTGTAGTTTATAGCCCTGATGTTCATGCTTCAATGGCAGAAAGGGCAAATCGCACAATTAAAGAAAGACTATATCGATACTTCAGCGAAAAAAACACACTTCGTTGGGTAGAGGCAATTCAAAAAATTGTTTCTGGAATAAATTCAAGCGTAAACCGTGTAACAGGCATTGCACCTAATTCTGTTACTTTTAAAAATTCTCAAAAATTATTTGAGAGGCTATATAAGGGTACTGATATTCCTAAAAAAATAATTTCTAAACTCGAGCCTGGACAAGTCGTCCGTATATCAAAAGAAAAGGGTAAATTTGAAAAAGGATATTTACCAAACTATACTGACGAGCTTTTTCTTATAAATACAACTAACGACGCACGTACACCTATAACATATAGGTTAAAAGATTTTGAAGACAACCCAATAGAAGGAATATTCTATAGAGAAGAGTTGGTGCCCACGCAAGAGGATACTACTCATCGTATTGCCGAAATTTTAAAGACTCGTACAACACGTACAGGGATAAAACAACACTTTGTGCGTTGGGTTGGTTATAAAGACATTTATAATAGTTGGGTAAACGACAGCGACATAGTTCGACATTAATCATGGATTCATTTTATGTTGTTTTACCTTCAAATTCTGGAGATGTTGAAGGAAATACTACCTCAAAGTTTACAGTAAGAATGCCTGACACACTTGAGTTAGATTCAAGTTGGACTGTTGCACTTTCAAACATTATTTATCCGTTTTCATTCTCATTACTTGGAGACTCAGATGAGCAAGAATCCATTACAATTTATCGCCGATATGGAAAGGAACTTCTATCTGTTCGTATCGAACTTCCAGATTTGTCTTTTGCCTCAGAAGAGGCATTGGAAGAGGCCATAAATGCAATTTTACTTGATGCTTGGAAAAAGGAATTGGATCGCGAGCGAGAGGAAATGAGACTAGAAGAGAATAAAAAGAGAATTTATGGGAATTTTCGTAAAAGACGTGCTGTTGAGACTATAAGCGAACAATTAGTTAAAAATGGGTATTTTGATTTGTCAAAGGAAATTTCATTTAATTTCATGAAATTTTTAGGGAAACAAGGCATTCGTTTACCTCCTATAAGCCCTCATGCAATAGATGATATAGAAATGGTTCGGTTCACTCCACATCAAGATCAAAGAGACAGGATTAAACAAGCGCTTGATGAATTTACTAATCCTCCCTCAGTCAGTCAAACTGAGGAAGTCTCAACTGTTACACCTATCGAAGAAACCATTGAATCTACTCCGCAAACACAGCCCGAAGTTGAACAAAAAGAAAAATTGCCTACTGCTGAGTATGAGAGTTTCATTCAACAATTGGAAACGGAAGGTTACTTTGATATGCCAAAGGATCGTGCTTATAAATTTATTCAATATTTAAATAAAGAAATTAAAGGGGCAAAACTTCCAGTTCTATCTTCGGTACCGGGCAGCTCTGTTGAAACTGTTCGATTAAGGCCGCAAACTGAGCAAAAGGATATAATAATAAATGCAATTAAAAGTTTCGCATCAACTTCCCCCTCTGAGCAGAAATCTGAAAATCCTTTACAAGAAGCAAGTTTAGTGGAAAATGTTGATGAAAATCCTGAAACGCCTGCTCCCTCTCAAGTTCAAGTTAAAAATATAATTAATGAAAATACAGAAAGTTTGCCTACATCTGATAGTTCTATAACGGATGATCCTCCTATCCCAAAGTCTCCAGTAAAACCTGTATCAGAAGCTCCTACTGAAGCTCCAGTATCTTCTGAAGAAAAATCGGATGATATACAACAGGATACTGAAAAGCAAACTCCTTTAGATGGGAAGATAACACCTCTTTCTGATACCTTAACAGATGAACAAAAAACTTTAATGGATATGGCTGTTCGTGCAGCTACAAGGTCATTAACTAATAGTGAAGAATTGGCAAAGCAACAATCACAACTAAATAAAGCTCTTAATCAGAAATATTGGGTAGATGCTCGTTATAAGTATGCACTACTAGATGAAGAGGTAACATTAAATGAGACGGGGGTAACTAAAAGAAAAGTACCTGCAACTATTCTAAAATTCGTTGTAACACAATTAAAACAATTGTTTAGTCGAAGAAATGAAATAGATAAATGGATACAAGAATGTTTAGATGCAAAAGATAGTGTTTCAGAAGCACAAAAAGAAACTGTAGCGGCAGAGTCACGAGGCGATGTTACTGAGGCACGAAAAGCTGCAGATCGGGCTAAGGCCGCAGAACAAAAGGTTAAAGAATTAGTTAATCAAGTTGATGAAGCTGTTGCGGGTCAGAAAATTTTATCGGAAGAAATTGTAGGCAAAGTTGAAGCTGAACTTTCGAAACAAGACGATGAAACTTCATCATCAAAAATAACAACTCCTGATGATGAAGAGCCTTCATCACACGAAAAAGATGAAAATTTTGAAAAGCAAGACGAACATGGATCTGATGAGCCTAAAGAACCTTCTGAAGATAAGCAAAAAAATGCTAAAGAGCCTTCTACACACGAAGAGGAAAATATTGAGGAAGAAGCTGAGTCAATAGATGAAGTCGCTGAACAAGACGAACATGGATCTGATGAGCCTAAAGAACCTTCTGAAGATAAGCAAGAAAAGGAGGATAAGTATGAAAAGGATGAAGAACCTTCAGCGCCTGCAGAAGAGGAAATTGCTGACGAAGAACATGAGGACGTTGAAGAACCTCAAAGAACATCTGAAGATACGCAAGAAAAGGATGAAGATCCTTCGACAATCGTAGAAGATGAAAATATTGAACATCATGAAGAACATGAACAAGAAACGCCTGAAGAAACTTCTGAAGATACGCAAGAAAAGGATGCAGATCCTTCGACAATTGTAGAAGATGAAAATATTGAACCTCATGATCAGGAAGTCACTGAAACGCCTGAAGAAACTTCTGAAGAAATATTGGAAAGTGTTCAAGAGTCTACGACACATGAAGATGAGAAAAATATTGAACCTCGTGAGGAAATTGAACAAGAAGTCACTGAAACGCCGGATGAATCTTCTGAAGAAATATTGGAAAATGTTCAAGAGACTACGACACACGAATATGAGAAAAATATTGAACCACGTGAGGAAATTGAACACGAATTCACTGAGGAGCATGTAGAATCTTCTAAAGAAAAGATTCAGGAATTTCCAGGAGTTATTAATGAAGATGAAGAGCCTTGGACTCCCCCCTTAGAAGAGCCTGTACCACATTCAATGGACAATCCTGAAGATAAGGAGTCGCATGAATTACCAACAATAAATGAAGATGACGCTGTAGAACCATGGTCCCCTGAAAAAGAAGGCTTAGGAAAGCCACAGGAATCTCCAGCAATAATTAATAAGGTGTTGACATGGACTCCTGAAAAAGTGAGTAATCTTCCCACTATTGAAGAAGAACCTGAGCAAGAAGAAATTCAACCTGAGGATCTAAGCTCGCTGCCTGAGCTCCCGCGCCCTGAAATGTTAATTGCTGACCCTCCTGAACGTCCTTCCTTTTGGAAAAGCTTCTTTGGTGATGGAGGTAGGCATGTTGAAGATAAAACCAAAGACAAAGAACTTCCACAACAAGTTCATCAACAAACAGCGCCTGCAGATTTAAATGATTCGGAGCCTAAGAAATTACATCTAGCTGAATATGCTTATCCTCCTGAATATTTAAAAATGCTTCTTAGTTTCTCCAATATACAACTCGCTGATCCAAAATATCAATGGGTTTCCATACTATACGATAAAGTGCATAAACGTTTCCATGTCTTCTTGCAAGGAAACGTACAATTTATTAAATTAAGTCGTCAACTAGCTTATACTCTTGGTTTCGATTCTGAGAAGGTTCATAGTGGACAAGTTGCAAAATATATGCCTGATATATCTGGAGGTGTGCGTCAATTTTTAGTTTATGCACCAAAACTTGTTGAAAATAGCATAATAGGTAACGTAACTGCACCTTTATTACGTGTTGTTAATGTATCTGGTGCACCTGGAGAAAGTGTTTCAGAAGTATATATGACCGAACATCATCATCGTTTATTAGGTAAACGCCATCCAGACATTACTATTGAAATTCGAACCTTAACTGGAAAGCTAGTAAAATTCCATTGGGGAACTTG
>Ga0209282_1000726_pt1 | contig 16560 bp, 7 predicted proteins | sample Mtrugardesep15_FD_187529 | JGI IMG/M metagenome (GOLD analysis project Ga0209282, IMG submission 187529) | Root nodule microbial communities of legume samples collected from California, USA - M. trunc garden sep15 (SPAdes) (version 2) | ecosystem: Host-associated > Plants > Roots > Nodule...
CATCATACCAAATACATCTATTGAGTGAGAGAAAGGTAGCTTCTCTATAGGTATATCATTCATTTTTTATATTGATAGGGATCCCCAGATTTCTGTCACTACGGATTGATTGTCTCTACCTAACTACATGGTAGTGGTATAGGGAGCGCAATTGCTAGAGCACGGGAGAATGAAGAGTAATGATTTCAGCAAGAGTAGCCGAACGGACTACTATAGTGAGTCCTGTGACTACTAAAATAGAGTTGAGTCAAAATATATGATATATCAGCCTTTCCGAGCGAGCCTCTGGGATCTCCTGTAAACCCCCGTGATGTGGTAAAGGGAGGATATTAGGGGAAGCAGTGAGTGAAGGTCTCCCCTCATCCGGCTCTCTGCAGGGGAATCTACTTCATTGGGATGGGATTTTGTAACAATTGAAGTATTGGTTTGTATTTATTTTTAATAAAATATAGAAATTGAATCTGTATTCTGGAATTTGTAACACTCATACATGCTTATGTGCAGCAATTACTTGTGCTAGACCCTCGTTCAATTAGTTGGGTGGTTGTACTTGAAAAAAATTACTAGTAGCAAATGATAAGGGTAAATGAGGAAATAATTTTTTCATTTATTTCAGACTTAAATGCAGTTTTGAGCCTATCCATGTTTACTAATTACTCCTTCCTCTATCTAATTTATTAGCCTCAGTCAAATTTTGACCAAAATACATTGACGTCGAAATTTTTTAACATGCGTGTGATTCTAATTGACAATAATAAAAATGAATAAATTAATTTATAAAAAAAAAAACAAAAATAAATTTGAAGGATCAGGTGCTATGAAGCATGGATACGGACACGGACACCAGACACGACACGGATACGTCGACACAGCGAATAATTTAAAAAAAATCACATAATACGGTGTAATTATAAGTGTCGACATCGTCACGCCTAATTTAATAAGTGTTTGTGCTTCATAGATCAGGTGGAAATCATTTTATCCAACAAAATTCATCTTCTCACTACCTCACCATCATCATGCATCCATATTCATATCGTCTCTGTCAAACTTTCCACTTCTCACGTCTTTCTCATTCAATCACTTCATTAGCCAGCCCTATAACTATAAGCGTCTTTAGCTTCCTTCCTTTCCGCAAATCTTTCATAAGTTTTCGATTTGGATTAATTCTGATCAATTACAATCATCCACAATGCATTTTGGTCAAAATTTGACTACGGGTTAATAAATAAGAAATGATGTAAACTTTTTATTTAAGAGAAATGGTGTATACTTGAAGGGTTAAATTTGCACATTTGAAACTTTCAAGTCAAAATCGCACAATCGATAAACTTGACGTTCAAAAATGTATTTAAGTTTTAGTTTTAAATCTTTTGTTTTAGTAGACGGAATATCAAATCCATTAAAAACTCACACATATACGTGTCGGGGTTCGAATCCTGCTCATTTTTAAAACTTTTTTTACAATACGATAGCATTTTTTATTTTTTTTTATTTTACAGTAGATAACATTTTCAACTAAAAGACTGAAAATGATATTGAATTAATTTAAAACGTCCTTTTCTTTTTCTTCTTTAATCTATTATGTTTGTTGACTAAAAAAATGAAAAAAAGTTATTTTGACAAACAAAAAGAATTATCTAACACCGTATTTTCATAAGATTATCAATTTAATAATAATTTTTTCTCTCTCTTATAATCAAACTAACATTTACTTTTATATGTATTTTTATATGATTGTTTCAAAAGCCGTCACATTTTAGTTGTTGAAATATCATACTATTTATAAAAAAAAAATTATCACTCTTCTAAAAACTGATAATAAAGTTATAATAACTCTCATTTTCTTTTGCTGGCCTGGCTATATAGGGCTTTAGGTTGTTTAGGTCAAAATACAACCACTTCTACAAATATAAGTTTGTATACACAAAATAAGTTTAATAATATAACCCTCTAATTATTTTGAGATATTAAGAGGACCTAAATCATCAAACCAACTCTAATACGAGTATTGATCATCACTATTTTACCAAAAAAATAAATAAAGAACTTTATACTTCACAGTTAGAGTAAGAGTAATACTGCTCTTGAGTAAAAAAAAAAAAGCAACATTGCTCATCACTATTAATTAATCAATAAATATCGTTTATTTTTAATAAACAAAAAACATGATTTTTAAGATAACACTACTAATATATTATGAAATAAAATATTTTTCTAAGAAACAAATTAATTGTTTTGAATTTACTTTTCGAATTCATGAGTCATTGTTTAGACTCCTAGACAGCTACAAATGTTGAGACTCAAGAATGCAATTATCATTGACATTGTTCATATTTGTGATATAAATAGGGACTTTGTCATTGCAGAATATAGATAAAAACAAATGAGATATGATATGATCCAAGTAGGATACATGAGAAGAACAATCAATGAAGCAGGTATATGAATGTCATTCCAAACACCGACAGTTCTCTAAGGTTTTGGTTTTCATTTTGATAATCACCCTGTCACAGTCCACCTAATCCAGTTAAGGAAAAACTGATTCATGATAAATAAAATAGTAATAAATCTGAAATCATTTTTCATAATGCATGCCTTCTTTCCCGGATTCTAACAAAGCAACAAAACTATCGAATAGATTAGGCATGCACATTATCTAACACAATTTTTTTAGTCTATCATATTTACTAATCTACTCAACTTTAACAACTGATTTGGATTTTCATGCACTTAAGTCAACTAAAATTTTGAGATGTGGCATTATATGATAACTAAAGCTAACTTGTTCTGCTTGTCCTTTCTTTTAGGCTATAGCTCTAGTCAATCACTTGCAATCTTGATCATCAAATATTGTGACGTTTAAGAATATGTATCACATGGCACTAAGGGTGGGATAATCCCATTAATCACTTCCCTTCTATTGTATAAATAGGCTATAAATATGGCATAAGCTTACCACAAAGAGATATAGTATTCAGTGAAAATGAATCCAAAAAAACTTAATTATGCAATTATAGTTTTGGTCATATATTTTTTGAATGGAAGTGCTCATTCTCAACTGGAGGTTGGGTTTTATACGTATTCATGTGGCATGGCTGAGTTCATTGTAAAAGATGAGGTCAGAAAAAGTTTCAATAAGAATCCTGGAATTGCTGCTGGACTTGTAAGAATGCATTTTCATGATTGCTTTATCAGAGTAAGTTATAAGTAAAAGGCATTTGTAACAAAATGTTGAACCTTGCACACAATGCTTAGTCGTTGCTCATTAAGATATACATCATAGATGTTGTCATTAAGATATCACTAACACAATCTACAAAGAAAGAATAATTGTGACGCAATTAACTTTACCGTGTTGTTAATTGTAGGGGTGTGACGCATCAGTACTTCTCGATTCTACTCCCTCAAACACTGCAGAGAAAGACTCTCCAGCCAATAAACCAAGTCTCAGAGGGTTTGAAGTTATTGATAATGCAAAGGCTAAACTTGAAGAAGAATGCAAAGGAATTGTTTCATGTGCTGACATAGCTGCATTTGCAGCAAGGGATAGTGTGGAGTTGGTAAGTGTGTCTACTTTGTGCTAGAAACATTTGAAGGTAAATTCTTATTTCAGAATGACCCTACATCATTCCTGATTTCATGCAGGCTGGAGGGCTTGGCTACGATGTTCCTGCAGGAAGAAGAGATGGCAAAATATCACTAGCTTCAGATACAAGAACAGAATTACCTCCTCCGACTTTCAATGTTAACCAACTCACTCAACTCTTTGCAAAGAAGGGGTTAACACAAGATGAAATGGTCACTCTCTCCGGTAGGATTTCATGATAATTAATTAACAATTAGAGATTGTTTATCTTATAGCTTAAATTTGTATGAGGCATGTACTTTTGTGTATGCAGGCGCGCACACCATTGGTCGCTCTCATTGCTCCGCTTTCAGCACGAGATTATACAACTTCAGCAGCACTTCAATCCAGGATCCAAGTTTAGATCCCTCATATGCTGCACTATTGAAGAGGCAATGTCCACAAGGCAACACAAACCAAAACTTAGTGGTTCCGATGGACCCTTCTAGCCCTGGAACTGCAGATGTAGGATACTATAAGGATATCTTAGCAAATAGAGGCTTGTTCACTTCTGATCAGACTCTCTTAACCAACACTGAAACAGCCAGAAAAGTTCATCAAAATGCTAGGAATCCATATCTATGGTCAAACAAATTTGCAGATGCAATGGTGAAGATGGGACAGGTCGGTGTCTTGACAGGTAATGCTGGAGAGATTAGGACAAATTGCAGGGTGGTCAATAGCTAGATATGGTGTTGAAGGATTGAAGTTCCTGCAGTATTAAAGATTTATTATGTGTTTCATTTGGTTTTGGCTGCTTAATTACATAGCCAACAACTTTGCTTTGGTTTATTTTCTGTGTAAATGTGGCATTCATTTGTCAGTTGATTATGGCCCTTTTACTTTTCTTGAAATACACACAGCTTGTAGCCTTGTCATATGCAACAAGAATTTAGCCATGTTATCGAATAAATTTCTCTGTATGCATAATTGCAGAGATCAGTGCACCCGCATCAAATATAGCTTCATCCCATTTTACAAAGGTCTAGGGATATGAGCCTTTAAATGTCGCACGTAAGGATTCTATAAACCAACCCTTAAACCTAAAAATAGGAGTAAACAAATTTCTCAAGCTGCAAAGTGTAAACAAAGTTTCCAAACGTCTCAAGAGATGAGCCCAGCCAAGTTAAACCTCATCCTCATATATAATGGCGCAATAAAATAGAGCTCAAATATAACAAAAGAATATGATCATTGATCATCCCGTACTACAGTATTCAGAGCATAACAAAAATTATAAGGTAAACTAAATCATATCATGATAGTCATAGATATGATTTGGCTACATTCTCTTAAAGGATTGCACTTGTTCCAAAAACATCCCAAAAAAACAAAAAGCAAAATTAATTAGTTAGTTCCATGATGGCACCAACAATGTCCCCATTGTGAGTTTTGAGAGCCTTGACAGCCTTGGCTTTTGACACTCCTGCTTGTGTCATTACCAGCTCAATGTCGTGGGCCTCAACGCCAGTTTCATCAACCTCCTCTTCCTCTTCAGGCTGTGCTCCATCAGCTGCAGCACCTTGTTCTTGCTTTGCCATTATAGATCCCATATCCGGCATCCTAAACTGTTGAGCAGCTTGTGTCTGCAACTGAGAGCTCAGGTCCTCTATCTTTGCCTCCCCAAATATGACATAGGTCTCTGAATTTGGACTCTTGAAGACATCAGGTTTCGAGATGAAAAACATAACCTAACAAGTTGTAAAATAATTCAGTTAGTTAGAAGCCTCCCCATCCACCATAGATCGTGGAAAGAACGTGTGTGTGTGTGTGTGCGTGTGTGTATAAACAATAACGAGAAAGTCTTTCATGGGCACACACCCAAATCAATATTATTTGGGCACAATAACATGAAATCAACAAAATTAAACAAAAACAATTTTGTTACATCGATTGATATCATTTGGTTTTATTCTCTTTTAGTTTTGTTGATTTTATCTGTGTCCAAATAATATTGATTTAGGTATGTGCCCATGAAAGACTTTCTCAACAATAACTAGTCTTGTCAATCACGAATCCCAGAAGATAGTGGATTGTTCAAATTCCACTGTGCTACATGACTATAGCACCGCAATAGACGCTATTTGACAGCACTTTGCACTTAATAGCATATTGCAGAACAATAACCATTAGTTTAAATTCGTCTATGTATATTTGGCAACAGTGCAAACAACTCACATTTTTTGTTCTCTTGATTGTTACCCTAGTAACACCATCAATGGGTTTTAGTCCCAGCTTCAACATTGCTTTTCTGCTCTTCTTCTCACTTCTGCTTTGCTTTGAAGCTTCAGTGCCACCTACATATCAAAGTCCAATTAAACAAATCAACAAATAACATTAGAGGGCACACAAGTATATGGTAATTGCAATTTAAGATAAATACGTAATAATAAAAAGAAACGCACGTTGTGATTTCTCTAGGTCAAAAAGCCCAATTGAAATTTGTGACACTTTTTGATTTTGCCAAAATTAGCATTGCAGAGAACTTTGTTTTATATCATTGAAAGAGAATATCCATATCCATCTACCTTTATAATGATGTGAGAACAGTAAGAAGAAACACTAAATCATAATTAAAAACGAAAGCATGTTTGTTGTCTAAGCATGGACAAAGACATGGACATGGACACACATAAAATTTTGAGAAAATGACATAATGCAGTTACATGTATCAGTTTCGTTTCAATGTCGGGCATTGACACGTGTCGACAACAGGACACGTTTTCTATCAGAAACATTGGTGCTACAGAGGAGTTAACACGAGTCCGTTACCTATTAAAATAATATGTTCAACTATAATCTATATTGCATAGGTACGGGTACGATACCCAGAACAAGAATACGACAATTCTTTAATAAAAAAAAAAAATGAAGGTATCAATACGTCAATATAAAGCAATTTTTTTGTTAAAGAGTTAAATTCACAACAAAAATATCAAAGAGTTAAAAAAATAAAAAAAATGAAGGTTGGTTACAATAACAAAAAAACTCAAATGCACAAATAATATCATTTGTTATTATTATATTAATTTATTAAAGAAAGTCACAAATTTCACTTCCAATAGAAACTCAAATAACCCAGGTACCATACACGTAATGGTACCTCACCGATTCTACAACAAGGCTCAAAATTTAAATTCGTAAGATAGTACAAATAAAACAACAACATTGTCAAGCTACACGTTCAGTAATTATATTTGTTCTATATAACACAATTTTTTAGAATGACAATAAGATACCAAAAAGGAATAGCGGTTGTACCTTGAGGGGATTCGTCGTCTTCTTCTTCGTCCTCAGATTCGTCGTTGTCATCCTCGACAATAGGAGCATCGTCTTCTTCCTAAGGACAAAATACAGATCGTAGAATTAAGGAAATGAGGGATGAAACTTAAATAGAGAATAGATATACGGAAATAGGGGAAACCTGGGAAACAGGTTTGTTCTTGAGCGTTGTCTCGTCGACGGAGGGAAGTTGTTGGTCGGCGGCTCCGTCGGTGGTAGCGTCAATAATGGGACCTGGAGACATGGCTAACGAAAATGCACTCTACTTTCACCCCGAGAGAGAGAGAGAGAGAGAGAGAGATACTGATACAACACTCAACACGTGCAAATGAATGAAAGAATGAAATGAGGATGACACATTCATTCACCATTCTCTCCATCTCCACATCCGATGGTTCATATTGTTTGGGCCAAATCATCTTTAAGCCCACTCTACCGTCCAAGGAAAATTGCTGTTCCATTTCTTTTGCTTAAAAACACATGTAAACTACTAATTTAATTCCATCTGTAATTAACTACCGTTCTTTCGGTTTCCTTCGTTCTTTGTTCTTAAACAACTGATAAAGTTAAATGTCTAATTTCTATGTGTTTTTAAACTGCGAAGACAGGAAAGTAATTACACTGGTGTGGAGTAAATTTTTCTTCTTTGAGAGAAACTATGACAACAATTTGTAATATTTACAGATGAGTAAACAACATTTAAGTCCCTTCAAATGTAAAAAAACCAATAGCTCCCCTAAGTTTATGTAGGGGTTGGAGTTTAAACCCTAGACATTTCATTTTTCTATATTTAAATGTGTGAGCTTCAACCACTAAGCTACTAGACCAAAAACAACAATCAATTTTGTAAAATAGTTTTTGAAAAAAAAAATTGTGAAAAAAGTAGTTTAAACCATTAAATTGACTTAGTCGTTATTTTTTCCAAGGGCTACGATTTAGTTTTTTTAGAACACAATTTTTTAAAAAAATATATATTTTATCTTAATGTAAACTATTCAAAAGAAATTGTTCCTAGATAAAAATCTCATTTTAAATATTTACACTCCACGCCTCTAATAATTCAGTTTGTCAAAGAATATGTTTAATAGTTTAAGAATAATACACTGTTTTTTCTTATCAATTAATACATGCTACAAAGAGAATTATTACAAGCTCAGCACGGCTAGAAGAAGCATGTTTAAAGCAGCATTTTAAATGAAAACACTTGATTTACAAAACCTCAAAAAACTGCAAAACAAAATACTATATTTTAACAAAATAAACTTAATCAACAACTCTTGTACAATAATGGTTAAAAGAAAAAGGGATCATATATAAAAGGCTTAATTGTGTCATTCGTCCATGCACTTTCACCAATTTTTAGTTTTGGTCCTTGCACTTTTTTTTGTTTGGTTTTAGTCTTTGCAGTTTGTAAATAATTTGTCATTGATCCTTCTTTTAACTTCAAGTTAAAAAAAATGTTAAAACTAACGGTGTGCCACGTGGAGTAGTTATTTCATACCACGTGGCACACTAAAAGACAAAATTTTCATAATTAGAATTAATGAAATAAAATTATTGATTTTTAAATGGTTTTTATATAGAAAGAAAAGAAAATAAAGAAATGTAACGAAACGAAGGGCTGGGGCCACTAGACTAAAATGGTTGCATCTCTCAGGTTGTGTAAGTTTATGTGAAGCATTTAACATCTATGTGGCTGCTCAAGTCTCAGGGAATTTTCGTTGTCCTCAGATTCGATTGAAGAGTTGGATTGAAGCAATACATGTATTAATACTGAACTCATCCATTACGGAGGTTCCTCTACACATCAAAGAGCATCATGTCGACAACTGCATCTTGCATTTGGAAAAGGTTTCAAGTTTGAAGGCTCTTTCACAAATTTGAAATAAAATTATTGATTTTAAAATAGTTTTTATATAGAAAGAAAAGAAAGAAAGAAAGAAAGAAAGAAATTAAATCAATGAAAAACCATTAAAAAATCAATTATTTTATTTATTCTAATTTTAATTCTGAAAATTGTCTCTTAGTGTGCTACATGGTGTAAAATAACGGGTCCACGTGGCACACCGTCAATGACAAATTATTTACAACTGAAACCAAAAAAAAAAAATGCAAGGACCAAAACCCAAAACCAAAAATTGGTGAAAGTGCAGTAACAAATAACACATTTAAGCCTATATAAAAATTTGCTCCGAGTACAGGGAAAACAAAAATAGCACTATCTGAAGTCTGAACAAACTTGTCATCATTCTGTCAAAAAAAGAACATGTGATCTTAATGTCACCCCTTGAATTTTCTAGAAAAAGAACATGTGATCTTAATGTCACCCCTTGAATTTTCTAGGAAATAGAGAACGCAACAAATTCATCAGGGAAATGGTACACCTAGTAAACATATAGACGCTTTAATAAGGTGATACGGTCTTGGTGGCTACAGTCACTTAAAGATACTAGTTCCAAAATTATTCCACAAAAAAAATACAAAGAGAACACAACCCGATTAAACACGAAACCGATCAAGTAGTGAGCTCCATGATGGCACCAACAATGTCCCCATTGTGAGTCTTGAGAGCCTTGACGGCCTTGCTCTTGGACACTCCTGCTTGTGTCATAACCAAATCAATGTCATGGGGCTCCACACCAGTTTCATCAATTTCCTCTTCTTCCTCCTCAGGCAGTGCTCCAGAAGCTGTCGCCCCTTGATCTTGTTTTATTACAGATCCCATATCTGGCATCCTGAACTGCTGAGCAGCTTGTGTCTGCAGCTGAGAGCTTAAATCCTCTATTTTTGCTTCCCCAAATATGATGTAGGTCTCAGAATTTGGGCTCTTGAACACATCAGGTTTTGAGATGAAAAAAAGTATCTGAGGCAGAAAATAATTTGGTTAGAAGCCGCACATTTACATAAATCACACAAAGCAATATATGTACAACTAACATTTTTGGTTCTCTTGATTGTGACCCTACTAACGCCAGTGACGGGTTTCAATCCAAGCTTAAGCATAGCTTTTCGACTCTTCTTCTCACTTCTGCTTTGCTTTGAACCATCAGCACCAGCTGCATCACAATGTCCAACAAAACTGATTATTGAAAAATATGAAGACATGGAATGCCAAATAAATGCCATACAGCATTGATTAAAAAATGTAAAAGAAATCAAGAGCAGAAATTGTTATCTTGGAACAGTTGTTTACAGTGACAACATGAAAAGAACCACAAACATTATAGTAGCAATAAGAGTGAGCTCAGTTGGAAGAATCAGTGTAACCAAAGACTACATAAGCCGCCATCCCTCTTGGTAATCGGGCCATCGATTCAGTGACTACTAGTCTAATAGGATCACCTTTGTGTTTTGGGTTTGGGAAAGACATTTGCCTTAATAATTAGATAGACGGAAACTAAGACACAGCCATCTGGCTAGTTTATCAGGGATATAGAAGGTAACAAAATTCAGAATGTCAAAAACTAAGCCGTCAGTCTTAGGGACTCACAACTGCAACCAACTTAGGATATGGCAAATTGAAAAATTGTTTTTTCCCATGAATATTGTGTTTGGGAAATTGATTGATGTATAAAAACATTTAGTCAAATGTTTTACTGATTTCTTCTTTCTCTAACAGTAAACATTCTTCTTCATTGGCGTTCATCCCTTCAAGACATAACTCATCTCTCTCACAGTCAAAGCTTTCAAAACATAAACCACCAAAGTAACTCTTGCAAATTCTCAAGCATAAAATGACTTAATAGATTACCAACAGTCCACATGACAAATTTGAACATCAACACTTAACCCATATCTATATATCAAGCCTGAGGGCAAAAGGCGCATCTTGATTCAAACTTCTGCAAATGTTCTGTTCAATTCATTTTGTTTCCTACCAACTACTTTATGCATTCAGATTCCAGACAGCCAATATGTATCTATGAGTCTATGACACTAGAAAAACACACACACACAAAAAAAAAATACTCATTTGAGAAAGCCCTTTGTTAATTAAGACCAAATTAATGAATGAAAAAATTGGTTTTAGTAAGACAAAAAAAAAAAAAAACAAACCAATAACCAAAGACTAATTACTGTTTCTGATAATAAGTTAGATCTAGTGGGTATTACTAATTAAATAACTAAACACAAACCCTGGAAAAAAGATTGATGATAACGAGAAACATATGATATCGAATTAATTAGGTTAAATAAAATTGAAGGGAAGGACCTAGAGCGTCTTCCTTGTCATCGTCGTCCTCATCATCATCTTCGTCTTCATCATCTTCATCGTCTTTGTCATCATCCTTCACGTCCTCAATAATTGGAGCATCGTCCTCCTAAATTAAATATAAAAAAAAAAAAAAAAAAACAAATTAATACACAGAAAAGAAACATAAACGAATCTTGAAATGAATGATAAATAAGAAGGAAGAAGGTTACCTCGGGTTGGGGTTTCTTCTTGAGGGTAGTTTCGTCAACAGAGGGGATTTGTTGTTCAACTTCGGATTCAGTGGCTGGTGCGTCAATAACTGGACCTGGAGCCATGGTTTTTGAGACTGAAAATTTGACTCGGTGATTGATCACTGTGTGTGAACTGATGAGTACAGAAAAGATGGATTAGAGTAGATAGAGAAAGAGATAACAACACTCTACTCTAGCTGCCCCCTACTTATTCCGCCTCAACTTAACAAGGGTTTCAACATTTTTTTGGGCTTTTCATTTTGAGGCCCGGTTTAGTTGTTTACCCATTCATCTACTCTTCAATTATATTATTTTATTTAATTTCACATATTAAACTTACTAATTTATACTAATATCTTCCTTTTAAAATTACAAATGCTTCCTATTTCATAGAAAGAATTTCATTTTCATTGATTTGATTCTATTTCTACTTGTTATATTTATTGCGTGTCAATTATTTAGTGTTGTTACATGAGTAAAACAAATTAAATATACCAATAGTTAAATAATGAGTTTAATTGATATGTAATGTCAGTGTAAAAAATTGTATTCATATATTTAATCACATCTTGGTACATAAATATTTCAGATTAATTTTCATACATTGTTAGTCTATCTTTCTTTCTTTAAAATAAAAAATAAAAAATCTTTCTTTTACACTTCCATCCAATCAAATTATGTTAAATAAATATTTTTGGAGATATTTTAGAAACTAACCTAAAGCTTAGCATCATGATGTGATTTGATTGGAAGCATGCATAAAAGAAAAAAATAGATAGACACCCTTTTTCATACACCTCATGTACACCTCCATGTGTCAGGGGTATTTTAGTAAATTTACATCACATCATCACATTTTCACATCTCTTCTTTCAATGTTTTTGCCACATGTCACAATTGTGTGTGGGTGTCCAAGGGTGTATGTCACCTAAGATGGTCCATGTATAACGACTCTAAAAAAAAAATATTATTAAATTAAATTATAATATAAATAATCTAACAAATTGACATAATTGCGTAATAATGTAATTAAAATTCTTATGTAATTATTTACCTGTCAATGTTTTTATTTCTATTATTAAAAATTAAATATTTTCTACGTCTATGAAATATTTGAAATTTCTTATTTAAATAATCAAGAAACTAAAAAAATTATAATTGAAGAATAAAATGGCAAACCCAATAGTTTAAATGAAGAATATAAATGAAGAAAAAATATCACACCAAAACTATGTATCCTATTTATTTATTTATCCTTATTTATTAATTTGGTTAAGTTTTAACCTAATTTTTTCTCTCCACTAACTCCTTATGAGGTTTGCAACAACTTAACCCTAAAATTTTGGCTCTAAATAATGTTAATCCTCAACCTTAAAATTTTGACTCTAAATTTGCATCATGATAATCCCTTATTCCTTAAAAAAAACATTCATTTCATCTAAAATGTTGTTGAATGCATATTAAGTTAATTTTAATCATAATACCTATTAAGTTTGTTTGTGATTTTTAGTTAAACCTGCGCGACGCGCGGGTCAAAAGTCTAGTAAGTATAAATGTCGTATCTTGCACACATTAGAATTTGTATCTGTTCTCTCAAAAAAAAAAATTGTATCTTTGTAATCTTTCCATAGGGAAAAATACATCTTTTATTACACAATAACTATCATATAGTTACTTATATGATTCACTAAAACATGAGACGATGTTGATTCTTGAAAAACACAGAGTTGCACGTACAAAGCTGGAAAAAGCTTCATTAATAACTACTAATACAATACCTAAAAGATTAAGATAATTCTTTCGCACTGGAAAAAAACTTGAGAAAATAATGCGGAAAATCTCCACATTATTTCCTCAAGTTTAAGTTAGCATGTCAGCCAATTTTGAGCAGAAGAAGGAGCAGACAGTAAGTGAATGAGACTACTTTGAATGTCTAACTGCAATTTGTTTAGTGCTTTCGTGAAATATATAGTGTTGTGTGCAATATTTTAGTCCTTTTCCCGAAAGAAAACAACCGGGCTACTGATGTTAGCAAGCAAGGCTAGATGAAGTTTGGTATTTAACTTTAAAAACGGATCGAGAAGCTGTGGTTGTTTTTGTATTTCTAGAATGTCAATGAAAAACAAAGAATAAAACAATAACTTGCTATGGCATTTCTACAAGTTATTGTTTTCTATGAAGAAGGTTTCATGCCTAGAGCTGACCTACTTTCTTCAAGCAACTCAATAGTATATTTGCTGTGAATTATCAAGAATTTAACTCTCTGATTAAGTAATTTTGACCCCAACATAATGGAGTGTGCCTAATCCTATGATTATGAAATTCTTATCCAGATGGAACTCAACAAGTCGAGTTTCAGAATGATCGTCACTAGCCAAAACAATATCATCCAGTTATACCCAAAAAATAGTAAACCGAGGGCAAAAACTAAAAAAGAAGCGATCATTTGGAGATTGTTTATATATTAAAGAAATCAAAGTTGATAACAACTTTGAATATCATTTCCTTAAAAAAAAATTGAATATCATTGTGTATGGGCCTGTTTGAGACCATAGATGGAGTTACGAAACTTACAGATTGTAGTTAAACATGGAACAGAACCAAGAACCTTGATACCAGATAAAGAGTAGTACCATATAGTTATTTTTTTTTAAGGATGGTAGCATATAGATTTATTCATTGAGGTCTCCAAGTAAAAAGAGCATTATTGATGTCAAGTAGCCTTTGATGGCAGCAAAGGTAAACAATTTTTTGACCATGCTAAGTTTGGCCACTGGAGAAAAGGCATCATTACTTGAGGATAGATTACATACAAGTAGCCTTTAACTGGGTTTGTTTCTGATTCTATTTGATTGCATTACAGGGGGCCTGAAATGAAGACTCGCTTTATAAAATGCTTAGAGAAGCCTGGGAAAGTAGGTGAAAATGATAGGTCATTCTAATCCATAGCTATCATCTTGACTCAATTTCTTGGGGACCGATAGAAAATCGTGTTGGACTTTAGAAGGTGTGGCTTCTAAAGGCACATACTTCTTTTTCCTATGATCAATCTATGAGAAAGGATGACAAACATTTTCTCAAATCTTAATGCTGTATTTCACTAAGTTTAACAGACCAGTAGCAGTGTAACAGTTTTGTAGCTGACAGCACTAATATATCATTCTCGTTTGATGCCAGTTCCAAATGTAATTAAGCATACAGCATTAAAAAATGAGATTTACTGCTTTAGGCCCCAACATTAAAGGACGACCACAGTATCTTGCACACATTAAAATTTGTATCTTTGTAATCTTTCCATAGGGAAAAATACATCTTTTATTACACAATAACTATCATATAGTAACAAGCCTTTAACTAGAGAACATGAGGTAGTAAAGTACTTTGGTAAAAGGTTGGGAATGCACTTGGTTTAGAAACAATATGGAGTTGCTGCACAGCAAAGATTACATATATACAACAATAATCCAATTAGCTTGCAGTCAGTTTTTTTGTTTTAATGAAAATTCTAAATAAAAAATGAGGGACTCAAATATATACTATTGCATGCAGTAAGCTAATTTAACATGATAAGGTGAAGAAGTTTCATAGATATTATACAACTTCAAGGAAGGATCAGGAGGAGTTGAAGAAGATTTCATGCCTAGCTAGCTGACCACTTTCTTCAGGCGACTCCATAGTACATTTGTACTGATTATCAAGAATTTAACTCTATTTTGACCCCAACGTGCCTAAACCTATGATTATGAATGAAATTCTTATCCAGATGGGACTTTAACAGAATGAAACTCTATTTTAACAGAATGAGTTTCAGAATGATCGTCACTAGATATAGGGGTAACCCGGTGCACTGAAGCTCCCGCATACGCAGGGTCTGGGAAGGGGTCCCACCATTTGGTGTATTGTACGCAGCCTTACCCTATTATTACACAAGATGATGTTTCCAGAAATATCATCCAGATATACCAAAAAAGAGAAATGCTAGCAACACACCTTCTAACACACCTTTTTAAACACATTTCCTTTGATTGGTTAAAAGTCACATGGGACCCACCAAATCATGTGGGTCCCATATAAAATTGATGGCCCCATATGACTTTTAACCAATCAAAGGGAGTGTGTTTAAAAGTGTGTGTTAGAAGGTGTGTTGCTAGCATTTCTCTACCAAAAAAATAGTAAACCTAGGGCCAAAACTAAAAATGGAGTGATCATTTGGAGATTGTTTATATCAATAAAAGTTGATAACAACTTTCAATATCATTTCCTTCAAAAAACTTCGAATATCATTGTCTATGTGCATGTTTGAGATTGAGACCATAGATGGACTTATGAAATTTACAGACTGCAGTTAAACATGAAACAGAACCAAGAACCTTGACACCAGATAAAGAGTAGTACTATATAGATTTATTCATCGAGGTCTCCAAGTAAAAAGAGCATTACTGACATCAAGTAGCCTTTGATGGCAGCAAAGGCAAACAAATTTATGACAGTGCTAAGTTTGACCACAGGAGAAAAGGCATCATTACTTGAGGATAGATTACATACATCAAGTAGCCTCTAACTAGAAAAGTAGGTGAAAATGATAGGTCATTCTAATCCATACCTAACATCTTGACTCAATTTTTTAGGAACTGATCAAAAAACGTGTTGGACTTTAGAAGACGTGTCTCATCTTGAAACACGGCTTCTAAAGGCACATACAGGTATAAATGATTATAATTAATTTTCAAGATGAAACATGACTTCCAAAGTCTAACGCATTTTTTTATCAGCTCAAAAATTTTATTTAAAGATGAGTACAATTGTCATCTCAGTTGTTTGGTCACCTTTCCCTGTGATCAATCTATGAGAAAGAATGTCAAACATTTGCTCAAAACTTAATGGTATATTTTTTTTTTTTTTGGTACAAACTTAATAGTATATTCCACTATGTTTAATAGAGGCTAGTGGCAGTGTAACAGTTTTTGTAGCTGACGGCTCTAACATATCTTTCTCATTTTATGCCAGTTCCAAATTTAATTAAGCATACAACATTAAAGAATGAGATTTTACTGTGTTAGGCCCCAAGATCACTCCATGATGTATTCAAATGTATCTAATATATCTTTCTCATTTGATTCCAGTTCCAAATGAAATTAAGTATACAACATTAAAGAATGAGATTTTACTCTTTTAGGCTGCAAGATCACTCCCTGCTGTATCTA
>Ga0209282_1000727_pt1 | contig 16545 bp, 14 predicted proteins | sample Mtrugardesep15_FD_187529 | JGI IMG/M metagenome (GOLD analysis project Ga0209282, IMG submission 187529) | Root nodule microbial communities of legume samples collected from California, USA - M. trunc garden sep15 (SPAdes) (version 2) | ecosystem: Host-associated > Plants > Roots > Nodule...
CCTGAATATAATTTGCATTTCCAGTTTTCCACCAATATGAGCTAGTAATTGTCATCATCTTCTTTTGCTTATTCTGAAAGCCATAAATTAATTGATATAAAAATACAAGAAACATTTGAAGAAAAATGATTATTGCATAATGAAGAAATAAAGGTAAATAAGACTTAGTTGCAGAGATAACTTGTTCCACAAGTTATCTAGTTAGTTAGTTTTAACTAATTGTATTAGGATCTAGATAGCATACATTTGGTGTAGCATTGTTATCCTACACATCTAGGAAATCTATATAAGTTGTAATGCTTCTTTGATTCAATTAATGAGAATTTTATTCATTCATTTCTTCTTTCATATTAATAATCATGTACACTCAAAATTAAACGGTGCATCAAAGTTAATCTCTAAATTAAAAGGGAAGTTGTATAATTAATTTTCAACTAAACTTAAACTAAAACTAGGGAGTGCTTACTTTCTAATGAAGGAACCACAACTACATGCATATCAATGTTGTTGGGAGGTAATTGTAGACGAAGGGGGTATATTTTTGCATTCAAAGGGTTGCGGCAACATACAACAATGTCATCAAGACCTGTCTCTTCTTGTAACTTCTCCTTTAACTCATCCACACAACTTCCTTTGAATGTAAAGAATTTTTCTTCACTTCCTTCATGAACATCCCCATTTTCATCACCCACATTATAAAATATAATCCTTCCTTCTTTCATTGGTGAGTCATTATGATCTTCTAAATCTATATTGCTCTGCATTTGAAAAGAGCATTTAAGAAAAATAGGTTAACATATAATTTAATCTATGCATCCTTAGCTCTAAATTTTCATATATGAGCATTTCACATGAATGAAAAAGAAAAGAAAAAAAATCATTACAAAGACTTCCTACATTATTAATTTAGCTATTTTAATTCATTATATTTTGTTATAACTTGAGAACAAGAGAGAATCCAACCCAAAAGAATGTCTCATTAAGTGGAAGAGTCGTGTAACTTAAATACCACATTGAGTTTTCTTATCTATTATGTGAGATTCAAACATTGCCATCTTTTTTAATAGTCGGCATCCACACGACTTTTACCCTATTAGGACTGACTCGTGGTAGCCTTTTTTTCTTGGGCATCACCCATCTATCACTATCTAGTGTAATATGTCTTTGTTCAGCCGGTAACATTTTTTGCTATTCAACTCTCAATGAAAGTGCATGATGTTATGATTTAAACTCATGAAGAGAACTCAACCCAAAAGACTAGTGCATTAAGTAAAAGAGTTTCATAACTTAAGTGTGAGATTAAATTTTCTTATTTATTCAACATGATACTCGTAACACGTTTCTTTCCATGGATAACAATACAATATAGCTATACACATTGTGCATCGACGGATAGAAATTATTATTAAAGTAAACAAGATAAATATTAAATCAAGTTTTTGGCAAATTAAAGGAAGCAAACCTCATTTGATATGGAAGACGAGAACCTTGGGTCAATTGCGCCAAAGGGATCATCATTATCTGAATGAGTAGAAGAACGAGGAGGCGAAGGAGAACGAGGACGATTGGACAAAGAGTTATCAGGACAAGTCAGATCTCTAACATCAATAGGTGGGGCATCTTGTATTTGCTTTGGTGGTAGTGGTCGAAGCTCGACAAGATCGATGTCCCATAGAACCCAATTTGTCGTTTTTGTACGATGTGGGATATCATGTGTGATGGAGTTTCTCCATGGTGGTAACCCTCCATTGGCGCGTAAAAATTGGCCATAACGAGTCCTAAGCCTAACATGATTTCCTTCTCTTATAGGTTCCCATTTCAAAGATGAATTCAACCTTGAAGGAAGTGTTTGCAAAACTTTTTTCCCCGTTCTACCTAACAAGAATGGCATATTAGATGCCGTTAAGTATTTTCCATAATGACTCTTCAATCTAATCAAGTTTCCACCGTCTACAATCTCCACTGTCCATTTAGCATTGTTGTAGCAACCAATACGATCTTGGTAAACACCTTCTTGGTCATCATCTGCCAACAAATATTTGTTATGGTGGCTTCTCAAACGCACCACTTTAGCCCTTTGAAAGAATTCCATTCCCACCTAAATTGATTCAAAATGGAGGTGAAGAAACTTGATTGATCAATGAGTTTCAAAATATGGATAAGGATATTGTGATGCACAAATTATTTGGAAATGTGGGGTTGAATTTGAGAAGGAACGTTTAGGCATGCAAAATGCAAATTTTAGATAAAATCAAGAGAAAAAAGAGGCAACATTATGATGAACTAAAATATTTGTTTTCATAGACGTGTTAAATACGAATGGTAGAAGCGTATGCCTAGAATTAGAGAGTGCTGGTTATAAAAATAGGAGAAAGAGAAATTCTAAACAGTATTGAGTAACTAATAATTTACTTAAAATAGTAAGAACCCATATTTATCGTTAAAATAATGTTTTCTATTGAAATGCATAACAAGAAGAACACTTCAAAAGAGTTGGAAAGCTTTAATATTTTGAGTGACCAAATGGATATTACTACTTATAAATAAGGGTTCACTCAAGATGAAACGCAAGAGTCTAAGCACAATTTGACTCACTTGATATTTCTCATCTTCGAGTAATCATAAGGCTCTTTTTAAATCATACACACTACGACTGCTATTCAATATCAATCCTTCAAGGTTGCTTCTCAAATTTATCTTTGAGTTTAACAAAATCTAGAAAAATCTAAACACAATCCCTTAAATTGTAAGCTCAAGTCATTTTTTGAAGAAACGATTGAGCCGAGACATAGTAAAGTCCTTTGAGACTAAGGTTGGTGAGGCTGAACATTAATACATGTTGTAAAGATTCAACGGTGATCTAATGAAAGAAAAGTGATAGTTTATAGAGCTTTAATCTCAACTAGATAGTGAAAAATCTCACAAAGTGTAAGGATCGGATCTAATCCCATATTGAATGAACTATAAATATTTCTTGTGTGTGATCTTTATTTAATTTTCAATCTCACATATATCACACTATACACGACTGATATATTTACTTTTGAATTAAGTTATCTATATTTTATCAAGAAATAACCTATAATCAATCCAACTAAATATTTGAGATATCATTTGATTAAAAAATTAAATAGGTAACAATTCAACCCCACCACAACCCCTTTCTTGTGACATTACTTACTACTTCACGAGGAGTATAAAAGTACTCCTTTCCCTCGCACGCAAAGGTGGAGGCACCTAAGGTGCTACATAGAGCAGTCAAAATGGGCTAGTTTATATGGGTTGGTCCGCTAGCCCGGATAAAACATAGGGATTGAATCTTAAAATTTGAGTACGGATTTTTTCATGGTTTTTTAGCCCATACCTAAGTACTCCTTTCCATTAGGGCTAGTTTTTATGGGTCACGGGTAGCCTATTTGGTTTGCAAAACTAAAAATGCTAAAATAAATTGGTACTATTTATTTTTATTTTTATTTTACGCAAATTAGTACTATTTATAAAGCACGAGAGTTTTGCCTTTCTATAGTCACACAAATATTTCATTTGGTGGAATCAATTACAAGGAAGCTCAATGCATATACACTAAAGAAAGAAAATAGTTTAGGTTTTTATGAATTGTAAATCTTAAAAAGACGTAGCTTTAAGATGGAAGGTGGTAATCTTGAATGGGGTTGCTCCACTCTAAAATATTCATGTTTTTTTATTACCTCATTTTTTTTTTATAGTTATGTTTTTTGGATAAAATAAAAAAGGTATGCTTATAAAATAATTAGTAGAACTTTTTATAATTTTCTTAATAAAAAAATAATAAGAGCAAACCATTTAGCCTGTGACCCGTTTAAAGTCTATATTTTAATAGAGTCTTTTGTTTGGACTAATAAAATCTGAATTTTGGAAAATTGTGTTTTCTCATGTAAGAAATTGCTTAAAACGCTTGAAAATGATCAAAAACCTCAACGGTGGTTAAGTACATGCGCTTTAAAGAGAAAAACAAACTGTTATCGTTGAAGTTTTTTGATCATTTTAATGTATTTTTAAGCAACTTCTTACGTGGAAAAAGCAATATTCTACCAAATAGCCCGTTTTAACACCATTACAGCTCCATCCCTTTCAAATTTTAGAAAGAAAACAAAAAATACACCAATATAACATACTATCCAAACAATATTACACCTAATATAATATTTAGACATAAACTATGGTAAACATACTTCATTACTTTATCGCCACAAAAGCCGTAGGTAGACTTTTCCAAATCACACAAAACCAGACCTTTTTAATTTATTCTATGTGTGCAACAATTAAATTAGTTGTCATGTACTATTGTTTATTATTAAGGTTAAATATATTATTAGATTTCATCAAAGTAATATTTGATAGCCAATATTACATAAATTAGATTCTCACACAAAATTTATAGTTAAAAATATAGGGAAAATTACCCTTGCATACCATAAAGTGGATAACAAGAATGTCCTGAAATCGTGTCGAGTGATGATAGTGAGTAAAAAATTGTGTTTTAATTTAATTGTGCAGCAAAGTTTGTTGTATTGACGCCGAAAGTTGAATTAATATTGTTTTATATAGTAACGAGAAAAATTACAGTATAATTTATTTTTAAAACAAAAAAGTGATAAATTTAATAATTGAAGGGAATTAAATTACTCTGTCCAAACAACAAAGTTTACATCTTTCAAAAAAAAAATTACAATTGAAATAAATTCAAATAGTTGATCCATACAACAAATTTTATACAACGATGAATGGAATTCAAATGAACCATTTGAATTTATAGAATTTTGAATTTTATTGATTTTCCGATTATCTCATTCAAATATACTTTAAATAATCTATTTTTCTTTATTTTATTATTACTTTAAAGGCTTAATATCAGTTTTAGCCCTCTAACTTTTTCAAAGTTGCGATTTTGGCCCCTAAAAAAACTACAAAACCACCCCTTAAATTTTGAACATGTGGTAGTTTTAACCCCCAATGTCAACTTTGACTCGGTCTACGCTGACGTGTCACCCTAAGTGAGGTGACAGTTTTATAGTTTTTATTCTTAGGATGCCAAAATCACAACTTCGTAAAAATTAAGGGACGAAAACTGTTATTAAACCTACTTTAAATTAGTCTTTAAACTCTAAAATTTTACTATTGGATACTACGGTTATCAAGAAAACATAGTAGGCCCAACAGTCCAAAGTACATGTATCACATAAAATCAGTATAGACTGCATTATGTGCATACTTTTGGTCATGCCTTCTTTCATAGAAGCCACATATCAGCAGAAATCCAAATCATTGAAGTCAGAATCTGTGTAACCACAAAGCTAAGTCCAAACTTCTGAAAACTACGTGAAATTTCTATCATCTGACCTCATTGTTGCTTTTCTTTGTATGATCCAAAAAGGCACAAGTTTTCGGCAGCTTCCTTAAGTACTATGTTTGGCCTTGAAAATAAGAGGACTTCCCAACTGATGGAACAGACATCCATCAAAGATAAAAGAAATTCAACTAATTCTTAACCAAGTTTGCAATGAATTATACTAGCTAACTATTTTATATTAAATTTTAACTAATGTCATGATATATTTTATTTTAGAGTTAAATATGTTTTTAGTCCCTATAAAATAACAAGTTTTTAAGTTTAGTCTCTACGAATTTTTTATTCACTTTTAGTCCCTATTTGCATTTTATAGGACTATTTTGGAGGACTAAAAGTATTCATTTTTTGTAAAAAAAAAATTAAAATAGGGACTATTCTTGCAAACTATAATATTATGGAGAACTAAAATTACCAATAAAATTTTATAGGGATTAACTTAAAACTCATGATTTTGTAGGGACTAAAAACATATTAACCCTTTATTTTATTTTATGAGTTTTTCATATTTTCTTCTCACTTTGGTTGATTATTCGAGGTGTGTTGGGACCTTCTAAAAAGCAACACTAAATTGGACTTTGATTATCACATTGGAGTATGAGCAACCACAAAATTGAGTTTGAACATTACATTTTCATTTTAAATTTTAAGACATTTGACACATGGATTAGCTTTATATGTTGTCTAACCTCCATTTTTATATCTAATGTGAGATTGATAACTCACACAACCGTTGATATGTCATGATCTATTTAAAAAGTGAAAGACATATAAAGGGAAACACATGAAGTTGATACTATATAGACCTATTTGCTTGTTTTATTCGATCTTTTATGGATATGCAACAAATCTATATAGTCTCTTTTTTTGTAATACCTCTGGTCTTTTAAGACAAAAATATTTAATAATTGCGCCTGTCTGGGTTACTATTGTCTGTTTTTGGTACATTGCCATTGTCCTCTAGCTGTCTAGCATATTAGTAAATGACACCTAAAAGTATAGCAAATGACCACCAACCAGTTACCACCAAAATACATTAGAGCCAAATTAGTGCGTACAGTAGAATGGTTCATCGATATCCTTAAACACTAAATTCCAATTCGACAGTTTTGAATGAAGGAAGTTGTCTATCATGTTATATCATGCAAGGTTCAACTCTTACGAATACGGATCTCACTAACAAATATCTAAAGGTACTTATTAAAATTTAAAAACGTAAAGAATTAGTGTTGTTCATGTAGAAACAGTTATTTTTTAATGTTTTAATATGTTAAATACATAAATCTTAAAATAAATTTTTTATTTTATTAAGTTTCCTAAGGCACTTTTCAGCGTTTTCTTATGAATATATATACAGTGTTTATGGATATTTTTGTCTAAGGAAAGTTAACTAAATCTAAAACACAAATAAATATTGAATCAGTTTGACTTAATTGGTAGACTCCTGTTTGTGTAGGATTGTTTTAAACATTTTTCTGAATTAGACTCGGGTTTAAGAGTAAAATTGGTTAAAAAAGTTTTAAAGGTTTAAGTGCTTTGAAATCAAAGGGAAAAACAATCAAATTAAAAGGATTTGAAGGTAAAACTGCATGAAATGGAAAAGACGGAATTGTAAAAATATTTAAAGTAAATTGTTGAAAAGTAAATTTGTAAATTGCAAATAAGTAAATGAATGTAAAGACAGAATTTGAATTGAAATGTTTGACAAAGAAGTAATTTGCTTCAAAGTTAAATTACGGTTATTGAAAAGAATTTAAAGACAGTGGATACTTTTTTTAAGGAAAAGACAGGGTATACTCTTTTTTTTTTAGATAAAAAGACAGGATATGCTTGATGTTCTTTTTTTTTACAAACACAAACGTTATTTATTCATTTAAGTTTAAAAAGTACATTAATACAATACAAGCTTAAAGTCGTTGGAAACAGAAATGATGAATATTCGAACAAACTCACAATATCTATGTTAATAGCATAAAACGACAATGCACATATACCTATAAATATGAATATATTCAAACCTCGAGAATACTCATTTCTCCGGATCTGCTTAACGTTGACGACAACAAAATCATTTGTTGGATCTGCATTGAATCGAAGTTGATATGACAATTTGAACCGAATAAACATTGTACTAAGACAGAAAATAAAAAACACACCGCATGAAGATGAGAAATCAACACAAACAACAACAAAATTACAAAAGCATATGAAAGAAGACTGGAAATATGTGAAAATCACTCTTTAACTATAAGGGTGTGTTTGTTTCAAGTTAACTAAATTTATTCCTAGAAAAGGTATTCCTCGAAATATAAAGAAGGGAGTTTTTTTTTTTGGTCTTAGATGAAGTGGTAATCCACTGAAATTAAACTCACACACAATTTTGAGGTCCCGAGTTCGAACCCAGGTCACGACGTCCGGCCTTGCAATTTCGGCATTTGTCATTTGAACTATGAGTTCTATTCTTAGGCATTTTAAGAAAAGATGTTTGATTAATATTTATTTATTCCCAGAAACTATTATAATAGGAAGGTTAATGGGTAGTTACACACTAATTTATTCTCATGAACTTTTATTCCAACCATTTTCTATGGGAATATTTTTCTTTCATAAGAATCTTTTATACCGATGAATAAAATTTAATAAACTTATAACAAACATTGGAATGTATATTTCTATCATTTGATTCTTGAGAATATACAAATATAACTTTAAACAAACACACTCTAAGAGAAAAGGAAGAAAAAATAAACAATTTGAAATGGTGATTTCAGACAAAATTAACCCTAAATCATCCATCTTAGGTAGATCAAAGAAGAAGAAAAGTGATGACAGTTATGGTTTCATAAGAAGAGAGAGGCTACTTTATGTTCTTAAAAGCTTCTGTCTATTTGTTGTTAGGAGTAAAATTAAGCATTTGACTTTTTTTAGGAAAGAAAGTATTTGACATTTGGTTCTCTTGTGAGAACTATTATTTATTTGATACACGTTATTTAATTTGACTTATTTGGTTGATATTTCGATGAATCATCGTTTTAATATATCATGTGTTAAAACTTATTTAGGTTTGTATAGTGGTATTGACTTAAAACTCCTTGAGTATTCTTCTTAAGGTTTCAGCTTCTTAAAAATAAAACATCATGTGTTGAATGATCATGTTTTCAACCATCAATATTTATAGGAAGAATAAGTTGTGACTCAACATAAGCATAAATTTTGTTTTTGTCAGTCTTCTCTTAGTCGAATTTGCATTGCTTATAGAAACTTTTACTTTTTGTTGACTTCACTCTCTTCGGAAGAAAAATGTTTCGTTGTTAGTAAGAATGGGAATGGGTCAGATTGGCCTACAGTGACATACAGTCTAACCTACGACAGGAACGTCAGGCCAGACTTTTTCCGAAATAGAGAATGCTTAAGGTTTTTTAGAAGCATATTTAGCTAAATAGATCACGTGACATGCCATAAAAAAACCTCTTCACCATATCAAGCCGGCCTACTTAAGTAATTATGAATAATATTATTTATTACTAATATTATTATATTTTGTATTTATAAATAAATTATAAATTCTCCCTTAAAATAAATTATAAATTTGTTAACCTTTTCGTTAATCTCATTGATATGTTAGTTTGATAGTTTATTCAAGGGGAAAATGTAACTTATGCCCTTGAGGTATAAGTTAAGAAACTATAAAAGTTTTTTCTTAAAAATTGTGCATTGAATGTCTTAAAAGTTTCAAATATTATCTTTTCAATATCAAACTTATTTATTAATTCCATTTTAAACTTCTTAACTTGTGCCCGAAAAGTACAAGTTAGCATGACCCTTATTTGAACTTAGGATAAATTATTTATTTAAATATTTTCATATTAAATGATTTTTAAATAGGTTAGCATGTCATATCAGACTTTCAAATGGGCATGCTCAAGGCTAAAAAATAAGCATATGACAGCTCACAAGTGAGAGTTAGGCCTTAAAAATTTTGACAGGTTAGACTTAGGTCATGCGAAACCAAGTTCGACATAGTCTACTCTCACCCTTAATTGTTAGCGTGATGACATCTTTATTAGGTGATTTTTATCTAGAGTCTTTGAGCCTTCAAGTCTGCCCAAATTTTAGTAAGCTTTGGAACCCAACCCACTCGAACTTTCTTGCTTCAAAAAGCTTTTTTGGGGTCATTTACCGCTCATATGGTCTTTCATCTGCTCGAGGATTTGCGATAACTAGTGTATACAACCAAAAAAAATGTAATATAAAATGAAAAGCAACACAAAAAAATTGAAATTGTTAATTTGTTACTTATGGTAAGTGACAAAAATTGATGTATGCAAAAGGAAAATGCTAGCTACATAAGTGATTATTGATTATGACCATTTTGTACTTTGGTAAATGGTAAGTCACACTCACATTATAGAACTTCCCACGCACCTTCCAAGAAGGCCACGAAATATTACAACTGTGCCTAGCATAGCAACAACCTTAAAATTTACTCCTTCCTCAAATTTCCTTCATATTAATTTGTTTTTTTCCTCGTCTAACTATATATATAAATGCTCGTCCCACATACATATTTCCAACAACAAATCATTGTTCCTCGTTATATAACAGTAGACAAAGCTATTTAATTTTTAATTTTTTCTTTTGTTTAAATTACAACTTCACAAAATTGGGCAAAAATGGCATCGAGTTCCAAGAAGAATGGTGGATCGGTTGTTTTTGAGGACTACTTCCCTTCAATGATGGAAAAATTAGGAAGTGAAGGGTTTATGAAAGAGTTGGCAAATGGTTTTAATGTGTTGATGGACAGAGAGAAGAGAGTGATAACATTTGAGAGCTTGAAGAAAAACTCTGCATTGCTTGGGTTGGAAGGTATGAACGATGATGAGATTACTTGCATGCTAAGAGAAGGTGATCTTGATGGGGATGGAGCTCTTAATGAGATGGAGTTTTGCACCCTCATGTTTAGGTTGAGTCCTGCTTTGATGAGTGACTCTAAGCAACTTTTGGAAGAAGCTATTTTCACTTGCCATTGATGACTTTTCTCCTTTTGTTAATGTCCTTGATCTTAATTACCCTCTAAGCATGCTTTAGTATGTGTTTGCCTGTTTCTAGTTAGTTATTGAAAACCTTATTCAACAATGCACTCTTCTTTTTGTTTGTTTTCAGTATGTAGGTGAGTATGTCATGCTGATTAGTAGGCATCGTCATCAAAATATAAGAAAAATTGTTGATTTAGGCTTCAGTCCCTTGAGTCAGAAAAAAAATCTAATTCCTAGTATTTATTCTAGGTTTCATTTTGATCCTTTATGTATTAAAGATTTCACTTTGATTCATCACGTTACAAATGTTCCACTATTTTAGTCCATTGCATCAAATTCTAATTCAACGTTGTTGAAAGAATATTATGTGGCAGCATTTGTTTGTTGATGTGGCTGCTACACATAGTGATGACTAGAAGCGTTTACGGTTTACATGACTGAAAAATAACTTCTTTTTTTGAGGGAATGAATGAAAAGTAACAACTTTAAAATTTCCTAAAGGTGGAATCAACTTAGTCCCTCTAATTCAATAAAGTTGAAATTAAAAATCATCCAAGTGGAACACAGAATATCTCAAAGTTCAAAGACCATTTACAAAATACTTAAAATTATATTATATAAATTATAAATCTTTACATTATAATTTCGGCCATTCTTTTTGTACAAAAGAGGGCAGAAGCCCAAAAATTTCGTCCATTAAAACGACAATGTAAATTAATTTGATTATCTATTTTATTCTTGAGACAATAATTGATTTTTTCTAATTTTTTCACACATTGCTTTTCTTTATGGGTAAAAACAATCCAAAATTTTTACTCCGATATACTGAGATCCTGTGGGTTAAAGGATGTTTGTCTTCAGAAAAAAGATCTCTCCATTCAAGTTGGAGACCAATCATTCCTTTCTTTTTCCCTTCCCCCCTTTCTTTTTCCCAAAATCCTCCCTTAAATACGGCAGACATGCCCCCTACTTTTGTATGCCTACAGTTGTCTAAATGCAAAGATATTAGGAAGAATAAAATTAATTGTAGCCAACAAATAACAAAGCAACATAAAATGGTGAGTTTTGATTATTAATGCACTAATGTCGGTGTACTTTGTTGATCAAACTTTCAAAATATGTATAACATTCTAGACATATTTGACCTTTTCAACATTAACAAGACAAGTTACAGAGTACATATGCCCTCATTAACAACCAAGCTCAGTGTGGAGCCGAAAAGCATCAAATAAAACGTGTCTACAATAGATCATTCTCACTTTGGATAGAGGATATCATAGTGACCAGGACGATATAGTAATGTGATGAAGGGATTCTTCTTTTCAGAGCTACCACTAGCACTTGGGAGATCACCAGCAACCGGAGTGAAATCATGATGATTTACACTGACACCACCAGTATCACATGAGCTACGGTCAAGATACACAACACGGATTGGAATTCCCAAGGCATCTGAGAGGGCGGTTATGTGAACATGATCGCTCTCTTCACCCATTGGCTCAACAGCTGATTTGCAGAACTAAACATCAACATGAAAGAGATGGGGAATATTATATCAAAATCAGATGACTATATCCATATACAAGATTTTCTGCAATAACCTAATGGCTATATTCTTTCTTTCTACTCAGATCCTAACTTTAAACTCAACTCTTTTGGAGGGATGCAAAAAAATTTAGCATTGAAACTAACCTGCTCAACTGTTGTATTGGTTAAGCCCATAATGAAGGGTTCAAAAAATTCCGAGCGCTGTTGTATTTCAGCAGATGTAACAAATCTGAAGAACATAACAACTAAGAGAAACAGTTTGTCAAGAAAAATGGAAGAAATGAGATCAAGACATTTGGGCATTGGGACAGGTCTAAGTCACTCACCATAATCTGAAACTGACTGATCTCGACTTCTAAGAACAAGCTCGTCATGACTGTGATCATATAATATACAAGTTCATTCAAATATAATAATTAGAGCTAGATGAACAGCAAGCAAATTGGGACAATTCAATATTCTGAGAATATATCATGCTTCCAGTTCAAAATTGTCAATGAAAATTCATAGTGAGATAGTAAATTCGGTTAACACCTTATGGACGTCTCTTTCCCTTGAATAACGTCTTCCAGCTGCTCAAGGAATAACTGAAATTTTTACAGTCAGATAGTAAATTATAACATTCTTAAATGAGGAAAACAAGTAGTTCTACAGATATAGAATTAGTACATCTGCCTGGGGTTCAGATGTCCAATTCACAGCATTTTTTTAAAAAAATAAAGCAACGTGTCTGTGGCTTTGTTTATACTTTCACCAACACTAATAGAAGAACTATATGCCAGAAAATTTTCCACATTGTTCCATTAAATAGAAACCTTTGTTAAGCCAGTATTTTTTATGTTGTATGATTTTCCAACTTTTTTGAACAATCGAGAGTTTTTATTTCCATTTCTGGTCAGTTCTCCTGGGAAAAGTTAGAACTTAGAAGACATAAAAACAAGTTTATGAATAGCTTCCGCTACAAAATACACCTTATAACATAGCTCTGGTCTGCCGATTTCTGATGCAAAGCACTTCGATAGCTCCATATCGTAACATTAACAGGCCTTAATTATTTTACTACTGTAGTTCTTGGTTTTCAGCATATGATATCACAATAAATCCGCATCAAAATGAATATCATCTATTAAAACTTGAAAGGGAGAAAAGTATGTAAAGAAAGTGACATGAAATTGGAGATGATACAGGGCATATCATGACTTGATAATTACGAGTACGACAGTGTATTTATTTCTTTAAACTTCAGAAAACAGAAGTTACAAAGATGAATTCAAATTCTGATATCAATAAATTCACCATAGTTCAAGGCTTGCAAAATCGTTAACAAATCAAAATTCCATAGCTGAAAAATCTATTCAAATAGTTCCCATAGTTCAAGGCTTGATAGACAGATAGCACATATGTAAATTTATAGTAGCTATTTTCAACTAGCCTAACCTGAAGGCCTGCATAGATTACTATGTATACTCAAACACAATATGCCTATGTTTGGAGAATTTTTCATAAGATTAGTGGGTACATTCATTTTGGCTGGTAAATTTTTGAGATACTTAATAAGAAAAAATATTAAGCCCAGAAACACAAGGAACGAAGAACGCAGTTGATAAGTTACCGTAAAAAAATCTTCAAAAGTCAATTCTGCATAACCCAAGGTCTGAAGTGCTTTTCTACTTTTCTCAACATTGGCTTTGATGCGATCAATTTCTGCACTGTCTTGAGCTTCCAAAATATGCTCCTAGAGAATGAGATAGAGTTAATTTATGGACTGAAATTATTGGAATTGGAAGGTTTCATTCCATACTCCCTAGACCCAAGCCAGAATATATTCATCGAAGGTTAAAGTAGAGAATATGCAATTAAACTGGAAACAATAAAACATACAAGGTATGAAAACGTAACAATAAAACATTTAAGGTATGAAAACATAACAATAAAACATACAAGGTATGAAAACATAAAGCCTCGAAAGAAGCAGTTTCCATCTCCACGAGTACGCCGAATGGCAGCATATTGCCCATCAAGCACCTGCATTAAAGGGAATAACAGAAAGATTCAAGAAACATGAAAATATGGAATGAAACAATACGACATCATGGCACAAAAGGAAATAGAGATAAAGGGTTGATCAATCAAACCTTGATTTTCTCCAGTAATATAGGACTGCCTGATTGATATTCAGCAGCCAAGCTAGATAGTGGTTCCTGCCAATTTACCACATGAAACCTTAACCTTTGTTCTTTCAATCATTTCTAAAATCATATTTCATCCTCTCCATCCCTCCAGTGAAAAAATCCGAAAGAATAACAATAAGCATGCAAAGTAATGCCATTTTAGTTTAACAAATTCTGTCACTTTCCTCAATGTACAGTAAACAAAACAAACCTTAATGACTAGACAAGCAAGTAAACAGGTTTCAAAGAGTGATGCAAGGCGGTGAAAGCATGCATAAGTATCAAACTAAACTCCCCTTTTTCTCTCTTCAAATGAATTTATCATCATTCTCACCAAAGTCTAGTTTTTTTATGATTGATTGTACATACATAAATTAGGATGGTTAGCAACTAAGGAAGTGGTTCTCAATGTTAGATGAAGATCAAATGATTCTTACTTTGAAATGTATTATGAAGTCGATTTAAGAATACAAGTCATTTGATCTTCATCAAATAGTCAAGATCATTCAACTATGTGACTATCACTTTTGAATTGATTATACACGTACATAAATAGATTTGGATTCTTAGCAGTAAGGCTGTTGTGGGTATTTTCAAGATCAGGTGATTAGTATTTTAAGGTATACTTATACGTGGATTTGGTGAAAATAGAATACGAATCATCTGATTATTATAAAATAGACTACTTTATTACCTCTTTTTCATCCAGATCACAAACACACATATGAAATGTTGATTCTTATTTTTTTTTGACCAAATTAAATGTTTATAAAGACAGATGTAGTTAATTATTTCATTAATGTTTTTTGGCACATAATATATTGTATGTATGCGCAGGAGGTGTATATGGCCTTGAAACCACAGCTCTATTCAACAATGGTTGCTATAGTTGTGGTTCATATTCTATCAACAATCTGTAATGGTGCAAGAAGGATGTGAACTCAATCACCGTGACTGCAACAAATTATTGTCCTCCCAATTACTACAAACTGGGTGGCAATTGATGTAATCCTCCAGAAAAACACTTAGACTTGAGCATGTAAATGGTAATAGTTGTGAACATCTTCGTGCTCAAGTCAAAGTATTTTTGTGGAGAACCACACCAATTGCCATCAGGTTTTGAGTAATTGGGAGGTAAAATTCGTTGACACACTTGATCTCCATTGGAGATCGTTGACACTTATCTCAAAATATGCACGACAAGTATCTCAAAATAAGCAACACAGGTATAGCCAATGTTGAACAGAGTTGTGCTTATTGTTGTGGTCTCGAGGCCATACCCTTGTTCAAAGAGATAACCATAACAACAAACACCCTCGTGCATACATACAATATATTATATACCAAAAAGTTAATGGAATAATAACATAATAATTAAACACACCCATCAGTCTTTAGGATTCAATATTTAATATGTGTATGATCCGGTTGAAAAGGGGTAATAACATAGTCAAGCAATCTTGACTCATTTATAAAAATCAAATGATTCCTATTCTATTTTCACCAAATCCACTTATAAGTATACCCTAAAATACAAAACATACATTTAATAGAAGGTTGCATCGGCATCAAGCGTATCAAAGGCAACGGTTTAACGACTTAGGGTCAATTTGGCAAGCACAATAAGCTAGCTTATAGCTGATAGCTTATAAGCTCATATGACTAAAAAAGACCCATTTAGTCACCGTGATTTTCTCACAAGCTTATATTATAGCTTATTTTCACTAGCTTATAGTGTTTTTTTAGAAGCTAATTCAAGTTACTTATAGCTTATAATTTTTTCCCTCGATTTTACCCCTATTATCACATCATCAAATGCAGTAAATCAATTAACCCTAAATGACTGGACAATGAAGGAAACAGTTGCAAAGAGTTCATACGATTTAGGGCCTTACCTTATCACCCACAAATGGAAATTTCTTGGCTTCATCATCCTGAATAGAAGATTGCTGCTGCATTACATCATCGTCCTCAAAATTACCCCACGCAGATTCTGGACCAGCCTCATACTCTACTTCCCCATCATCCAAAACTGGTTCTTTATTCCGCATTTTTCCTCTTAAACCAATTCAAATTTCACTTTTTTCTTAGAACTTAAACAACCCTGCAAAGATAATAATAATTTTCATTATAATTGACCGAATCATAAAATTGCGTTGAAATTACGATATATGAGAATAAACAAAATCAATTAGAGATTCTTCATAAATAATATTCATTCAACAAAAATTGAGATGAAATTGATTGATTTAAGCATCGATGATTAGCGCATTGAGAAAAAAAACGATGCAAAGAAGGGAAGGTGAAGATCGAAATCGCAAGCTACCGTGAGAGTGAAGTGCAAAGAGTGAACGCGAATCCCTAAATTCTCGATAGATTTTTTTAATTATGCAAAAACCTAAAC
>Ga0209282_1000728_pt1 | contig 16542 bp, 6 predicted proteins | sample Mtrugardesep15_FD_187529 | JGI IMG/M metagenome (GOLD analysis project Ga0209282, IMG submission 187529) | Root nodule microbial communities of legume samples collected from California, USA - M. trunc garden sep15 (SPAdes) (version 2) | ecosystem: Host-associated > Plants > Roots > Nodule...
TTATTTAAACATATTAAAAATATTATTTATAAAAAAAAAAAATTATAGGAGTATTTTATAATACTTGTTTTATATATAAAAAATGTAATTTTTAATACGGGTCGGCCCGGGCTCGGGTACTATATTTCAAGCCCGTTTTTCAACCGGGCTTTTTGGCCCGGCCCGATAAAGCCCGAAGCCCGTTAGGGCCGGCCCGTTTAGGGCCGGGCCGCCCGTTTTGACAGCTCTAGTTTAAGACTTTAATAATAAGTAGGCTTTTAGGTCAGGCCAGACTTTTAAATAGGTCAGGCTAGGCCAATAAAATAGGCTTATGAAAGGCCATAGGTCAGGCTCAGGCTTGCAAAAAAATTCGTAGGCCAGGCTCAGGCCTATCAAAGTCTGGTCTGGCCTGGCCTATTCCCAACCCTAATTAGACATAACACTTTTACTAAACTACCCTTACTTTATAAGAAAAATACAAACTTAAAGTTGCATTGAAAATTGTGTGAGAGAAAAGTTGGAGTATTTATTGAGGATAAAGTTGGAAGATAAAAATTAAAGTTGTATTGAAAATGTAAAGTGACATTCATTTTGAAGCAAATTTTCTTAGTTAAAGTGACACTCATTTTGAAAGGGAGTATAATTCTTCTAATGTTGAGTATTTATCAAAATCATTCTTGTAAAATTGGAGGTCTGACTCTCTTAGTAAAAATAGCTCCCTAAAAAATTACAATTATTTTAAAAGAAAGAAAAACTATAATGTTTGTTTTATTTTATTTTTTTAAGAATTTATAATGTTTGTTGTTAGAACTTTGTAATTTTATACGACAAGTATATGCCAAAATACAAGTACTCTATATATTAAAAAATAAATAAAAAATTGGCCACAAAAATTGGGGAGGCTCAACTCTATAGAGTTGTTTGCACCTCCCCAAAGACAGCCCAGGTCTTTATATATATGTTCCATCGTTAATAATTTTATTAATGGTTTAAATATATTGTCTAATTGTGTTGGGATGGAGGTCACTTTGAGGTTACTAGATTTGCTCTTTTGTCTTATGATTTTATTCTTTAATAAAGGAGAAGATGCTTAATCTATGCAAGGGAGAACACTAATTCAAGTGCAAGGGTGAAAACAAATGTCTTGACAATTCTTAAATTGAATAAGAAAAGTTTCGAAGGAAGTCTAAGATTGAGACATAGTACTTGAATGTGAGTGTGTGTCACAAGTGTTCGTGGACTATAAAATGTTTTGAATAATTGAAATACAATTACTTTCACCTTTTAATTGGATACAACATATTTATATTCAATAAAAAAGATAACATTTCAATATTATTTTTTTAATGACATCGATTAGAGAAATTATTGCGTGAACAAAAAGATCTGGCATCTATTTTTTTTAATATCACACAAAAAAAGAAGAAAAATAATTAAAGAATAATTAGTTTTTAAACAATTAGAGGATAAATATTCAAACATTCAAAACATACAAATTGTTTTCTACTCCAGTTTCTACTCCCCTTTAAGCAAAAGGGTGTTATTTATTGTACTAAAAATAAAAGATTCCATTTATTCATCTATTTTCATATTTTTATGGATAAGAATACATTGTTTCATATTAATAAAAGAATAAAAGTGTTGTCCCGTAAGCATAGTTTAGTAGGTAGGACAATGCATTATTATATGTTGGGGTTCGAACCCCGGACACACCACTTATTCACCTTATAAAGTGAATTCTAGCTACCAGGCTACCTGACCAACAAAAAAAAGAATAAAAGTGTTATTTTATTTTTTTACAAAATAAAAATATTTTTTTTTAAACAACAAAATAAAAATATTGAAATGTTATCTTTTTTTATTGAATATAAATATGTGGTATCCAATCAAAAGGTGAAAGGAAGGTATTTCAATTATTCAATACATTTTATTGTCCACGAACACTTGTGACACACACTCACATTCAAGTACTATGTTTCAATCTTAGACTGCCTTTGAAACTTTTCTTATTCATTTTAAGAATTGTCAAGACATTTGTTTTCTCCCTTTCACTTGAATTAGTGTTCTCCCTTGCATAGATTAAGCATCTTCTCCTTTTGTTAGAAGAAAATCAGAAGACGAAAGGAGCAAATCTAGTAACCTCAGAGTGACGTCCACCACAACACAATTAGACAATATATTTAAACCATTAGTAAAATTATTAAAACATTGAACATATATATAGACACTTAATATTAGAAGAATTATATGTATGTATAATAATAATTGGACTAAAGAGTGTGTATTGGAAATAGCTGGATCCAATTCGTGTCATTGGCACTCTGTTTGGTAGAGAAGAAAAAGGGGAGAGAGATATGCCTATGAGAAAAAGTGAAGAGAAAGACCATGACCATCGTGTTTGGTGTAGGAGAAACAGAGAAGAGAGAGACCAAATTGGTGGGGCCCACCACTTTTAGCTCTCTTCGCTCCAATGCGAAGAAAGAGGGATGAAGTAACTTTTATCCATTCTTTTCCATTTTTACCCATGTCTCTCCATGGTTTCCACTCCCATACTGTATATTTTTCTTATCCTGCATCACAACCCCTTCTCCACTTCCATAGTTATTCAACGGACTTTTCTCCAGTTAGAGGACACTATATCTATTCATCTCTTCTGTCCTATAAGAACAATTTGTACTCTTTGTGCATACCTTTTTTTATCGCTAGAAGAAAAATTGAGACCGTGGAAAAATAAACATGGGAAACAAGAAGAATTAGGAAGGGGATATGTCGTGTGTTAGTAACTTTTTCAATTTGGTTGAGAATTAATTAAATTTGATTGTGATCTTGTTTTTGAAATTGATTTTTGATAAATATAATATAATATAAAAATTAATTGCATTTATTTTAATTAATAAAATAAAATATTAAGTTAATGAAGGAATATATTAACATTAAACAATATAAAATTGTATATAGTATAATAGTAGTCTGAAAAAAATTGATATTAACAAAATATATTAATTTTTAGCATAAGGATATTTTTGTCTTTTTAATGATAAAACACATTTCTCTCTCTTCTATTTCTCTCATCTCTCTTATACCAAACAATACATCAAATCTACTATATTTCTCACTTATTTCTCTTCTCTCCCACTCTCTCACCTATTTCTCTCTTCTCAACTTCTTCTCTCAACCAAACACACCCTAAGTGACTTATTTGAAATTTAAAAATCTAAAAGACTAATATAATATTTTTATCAAACTTAAAAGAATAAAAGAGATATTTAGCCTATTATATACTAACAATCTATCAAACTAAGTGATTAAACTCAACTTAATTAATTTCATTAAATACAAATCTTAAAAGAATCTGAGTTTAATTCCTAAGTAAAAACATTGTGTTGCTCAAACTTCAAATTATTAAAATTCATCTCTCTAAAAATCGAATGGTTAACCTAAAAGAATATACTCACAATATTATTTGAAGAAAAAAGAATATACTAACAATTTGTGAAAGAAAATATAAAATAAAAAAGGTGTTTAGTCAACAAAAGAAAGCATATTAATTAATTAATTAATTTAGCTTTGGGTGGGGTCCAGGCGGTCGAAAAACCCAAAGCCCAAAGGAAAGGAAAGACGCCATTGACGAAAATCATCTGAATCTAAGAAACACACACGCGTAATTCCTATCGGTGCGAAACGAAACGAAACAATCAAAGGATCATCATTTTCACATCACATAGGTACGCTCTCTCTGCATCCAAATCGAACGCATAATCCATTTTTATTGATTACCATTATCATTCATGTTAATTATTATCCAAGTTCCATTTCTATTTTCAAATTTTACGATCTGTGACGAAGCTTAAACCAGGTACAATGATTTTGCAAAAGCCACACTTTGTAGCTTCAACAATATCACATTGCCACCGTGATTTTGTCCAATTCACCATAATACTAAGACTTTTGCCTCATATTTATCTGATTATGTTAAATTGACATTCATTTGAGCTTTGATCTTTTTAGTTTTAGGTAAAGGTATCATTCACAATATATAGCATTTTCTAAGTTAGATAAGTCAATAATAGAGCATGGCATTTAGGATGTGTTTGGGTAAACACTTCAATTAAGCCCTTCTTTGCTGATTACTTAGGCTTTGTTTGGATAAACAACTTAATTTGCAGCTTACATCATAAGCGCTTATGAATAAGTTATTTCTATTGCACAAAATAATATAAAGTCAGATTGTTTCCGTAGAAGCTATAAATTTTTTGCGTAAGCTATCTTGGAGAACTTATGAAAATAAGCGTAAAGTTGCTTATGAAATTTGTTTACATAAGCTCTCTCAAACAGTCTCACAAGTGCTTATGCCACTAGAGAAGCTCAAATAAACCAATCCAAACAGGGCCTTATTATATAAACAATCATGTATTTTCATAATAAAAGAGAAAATATAGTAAAATTGTTTTTCTAGAAGTTATTTATTATGGAGAGCGTATTGAAATAAGTCAGAAACAACTTGTGGATATGTCAATATGTCATACACTGTTTTCATAAATTCTCCCGAACACTGCTCATGTCATATAAGCCCAAATAATGTGTTCATAATAAATCCAAACACAACCTTAATTTGCTAATGTAGGCTACTTATTGAGATGCTCAGTTTATTTTAATTATCTTTGGTGATATTCTTCCCTGGTTTTATTTTTCATGATATCAAGATTTATGTGCAAATCTGATTATTATTTTTTTTAAATCTCTTTGTTTCTTGCAGAATACGGCTGTTTAAGATTGTTTCAAAATTGTTCTCTTTGAGCATTGCAATGGAGGTGTAGAGAATATCTATCTATCCACAATTAGATGCTCAGAATTCAACAATGAAGCGTTACGTTTACATTGATGATGATGAAACATCTCATGAGTTTTACTGTGATAATCGGATATCAAATAGAAAATATACCATATTGAACTTTCTTCCGAAAAATTTATGGGAACAGTTCAGGTAAACTCTCTGCTGATGCTGCTTAATATTCATTGCAAGTGTTGTTAAATAGTCGAGCTAATAGCATAGCAAATTTTGAACGAAACATTATTGTCCCACAATACGCTCTCTAGTACAAGATATTTTGAAATAGCGGATCGCGGAATTTGAACAAACCTTTAGTTTCCGCGGTCCGCCATTGACAACACTCTTCAAGGGTCTCCAGCATGACCTCATTTCCTGTCATCTATGACATGATACTAAACAACGGAGGTTTGATTGCAAGGAGGGAAAATTAATATTATTGGATCCTCTGTTTGGACATGCATCATATAGTTTACACTAGGGAAACATAATTTTAAACAGTGAAGTAAATGTAGGTCGAGAATAAAACATCAATGGAACTCATCTTAGATTCTAGTGATTCAGCCTTTTTTTATATTGTCCAAGCCTCCTCAAGTGTTATGAGTTATTCCATCCGTCCCAAATTATAAGTCGTTTTGACTATTTCACACAAATTAAGAAAGGTAATTTTGTACCAAAAAAAAGGTAACTAATTTTGTATGAGAAAGATAAATTATAAGTTATTTTACAAAATTTTCCTGGTATGGGAAAAATAAATTAAAGAATTGAAAGAAGAGATTAATAAATAGTTGGGTATAATAGGAAAAGTAACATTTAATGCGTCGTTGGTATAAAAATTTTCGGACAATTTTTTTTCCCAAAGCGACTCATGATTTGGGACGGAGGAGTATTACACACATTTTCCTTAAGGCAACACATGCTTTTCTTGTGTGGGAAATTTGTGTCAAATTTCTAATGAAATATAAATATCCTTAATCCATATGATTTTCCCCCTCTTTTCAGCCGGTTCATGAATCAGTACTTTTTGCTGATAGCTTGCCTGCAGCTATGGCCTCTCATTACTCCAGTTAATCCTGCCAGTACATGGGGTCCACTTATCTTTATTTTTGCAGTCTCTGCATCAAAAGAGGCCTGGGATGATTACAATAGATATCTTTCAGACAAAAAGGCAAATGAGAAGGAAGTATGGGTTGTTAGGAAGGGCGTCAAGAAACTTGTAAGAAGCATATTTTACTTTCTTAAATATATTTTTGTTCTGTGTTTCTTAGCTTAGGCCCGGGAAATATATTTTAGTTGATAACAGAGCAACCTAGCAGTAAAACAAGTTAAAAAGGACTTAGCTTACAGTTTCCTGCAGTTGGTCATCATTGGAATAACTGTCCTTCATTTTGTCTTTTAGTTTATAAAAGAGTATAATCTGTTGATTTTTTTTAAAGATATTGTTACTCTTTCATTTCGGTATGATATACTCTGACTTTAATCAAACTCCTTTGCATAAGTTATCTGTTAGGGTTTTTGAAATGTAAGAAATTATTTATGGGCGTTTCCCTGTATCAATGTTGTAGGTAGTAAGAATTATGTGAGCTTCTCATTTTAAACGATAAATGTGGTCCGTGTTATGTAAATCTAATTTGTTTTTGTGGTTGTTTCATTGATGGTGTTGTAGATTCAAGCCCAGGATATTTATGTGGGTAATATAGTATGGCTACGTGAAAATGATGAAGTTCCTTGTGACCTTGTTTTGGTTGGCACGTCTGATCCCCAAGGAGTTTGCTATGTAGAGGTAATTAAGTCATGAATCATGCCAAAACTGGTCCTCTGCCTGTGTGTGGCATTGCAGCAAACACAGTTCCATTATTTTCCATTTTTCTTATTTCCTCTTTTTGGGGAAACAAAACAACAACACAATTCATTACGTACATTTCGAGGACCTTATGATATGGCATTTTGTTCAGACTTCTGCACTGGATGGTGAAACTGATCTTAAGACGCGGGTGATACCTCCTGCTTGCATGGGAATCGATGATGAACTATTACACAAAATCAAGGCAAGATTTTATCTATTGTGTAACTATAGATTGTAGAATTGTTTGAAGTTTGTCAATAGTAATTATGTAGGCAAACTTATTACTTACTCTCGTTCTTTGTGTGTGTGCATGTGTCTAGGGTGTAATTGAGTGTCCCAGTCCAGATAAAGACGTCAGAAGATTTGATGCAAACATGAGATTGTACCCCCCATTTATTGATAACGATGTATGCCCTTTAACCATTAAAAACACAATTCTTCAGTCATGTTACTTGAGAAATACTGAGTGGGCATGTGGAGTTGCTATCTATACAGGCAAGTCCATGTATAACAACACATTAAACTCTTAGAGCCATATACTTAATCAGAAAGTTTGAATTTTATATCTGATATGTTAATTTGTTTAGGTAACGAAACCAAATTGGGCATGAGTAGGGGTATCGCAGAACCAAAGCTCACTGCTATGGATGCCATGATCGACAAATTGACTGGTGCTATATTCATATTCCAAATTGTCGTTGTTCTGGTTCTTGGCATAGCGGGTAATGTTTGGAAGGACACGGAAGCAAGGAAAGTATGTCACAATTTGGAACTTAGTTTCTTATGCACTTTATAATTGAGTCAAATCCTATTCCCGTTAGTAGTTGTTACGTTGTTTTTGTGGTCTTTTTGTTGCTATATTAACCAAGTGATTGAGCTCAAGTGGTTAATGAGCTCCACCCAAGGATGAATCATTCGGGAGAACCCGAATTTGATTCTTTGGTGTAACAATTCCTGACCAGACTTTCTTACCTCCCGACCGAACTCCAGATTACTAGGGCTCTTTCCCCTTAGGAGCCAGAGGGTTAATCCCAAAAAAAGAATATTGTCCTTTCATTTAGTTGTGCTTCCATTGAGGGAGCTCACATCCTTTGCAATTTTTATTTTTGTTTCTAGTAAGACTAGGTTGGTTTGTTTGTTTTTTGCTTCCTTTCTGTTTCATGTGGACTACTTCCTCCGTCTCAAATTAGGTGTCCCTTTTGAGTTTTACACGATTATCAAGGAAATGTGTTTCATTTACTAAAATACTCACATTAATTATAGTTTGTCAAGTAGTTAGATGATTAAAATGTATGTTTGGGGAAAAGGATAACATATGTTGTATTGGTATTATAAAAGAGACAAATAATACAAGACAAGGGAAAATAGTAAATAGGACACCTAATTTGAGAAGGATGGGGTATTTACTAAATCGTAAATTGTACTCTAAATGAAGGTCTTTGGTTTACTTTAGGATATAACTCATAATCCTTTGCATCAATTTGCTATTTGTATTCTTCAAGGATTTTTTCCACATTTTACGTATGTTTAAACTTTTGCTTTGTTTCAATGCCTTTTCTGTAATTATTCTCTTGAAGTTCCCATGTTTTGAAATGTTATGTTTTAGGTTGGACCCTAATATTTGTTTGTTTGTTTTTGTTCAAGCAATGGTATGTTCTTTACCCTCATGAAGGCCCTTGGTATGAATTATTGGTAATCCCTTTGCGGTTCGAGCTTCTTTGTTCCATCATGATACCCATTTCAATTAAGGTGAGCCAGTGGTATATGTTTTGGCCTTCCATTCCATTATATATATATAATTCAGCATGTTTTTCATTTATATTCTCATTTTAAAAACAACCATAATAATAAATTGAGCGGCAGTGGTAATCTTTTGCAGGAAGAACTTGATGACCTTATGTACTTAGCGAAAGGGTGCCATTAAAACTAATTAATTATCTTGAACTGATAATTACAGTGCTAATACCAGTTATTAATTTTTGATTATTTTAAACGTGACTATATCTAAGATTGATACAGACAACTGTTCCATCTCTGGCAGGTATCTCTGGATTTAGTGAAGAGCATGTATGCAAAGTTTATTGACTGGGACCAAAAAATGATTGACCTAGAGACTAGCATTCCATCACATGCAACAAAGTGAGTGGTTGGTGTATCCTGATTACTAATTACTTTGATGAAATAGAACTTTAACACATTTGTTTATGAATCATGTTTGTCATATGTGACAGTACAGCGATAAGCGAGGACCTTGGACAAGTTGAGTACATTTTGACGGACAAAACAGGCACCCTGACTGAGAATAAAATGATATTTAGAAGATGTTGTATTAGTGGTATTTCCTATGGAAATGAGAATGGAGATGCATTGAGAGGTATGATTGGTTGGTGAAACTCTTCATTTGCGTTGTTGACATGTAGTAACTTAATTAGAACCCATTTCTTAACTGCACAGTTTGCTTAAATTGACGAAAAATTCACATCCGGATACCAATTTTGTAGCTTGATATGTTGAGAATTTCCTAAATAAAAGAGTTGGTTTCTCGTGCTGAGCGTGTGCTGTATCATATCATAGGCACATTGATCTTGCGACCTTAATGATCTCAGAAATTCAATACAAATTGTGATGTTTCCATCTACAAAAAATAAGTCGTAATTTTGGTTCCTTCAACAACCAACCTAAAGGGTGCAGTTGCATTCTAAATAAATTGAAATCGAAAAGAAATGCTTAAGCTAACACGGTTAAGCAGCAATGCAGTTGACACTTATTTGGTTCTGGTATATAACATAATTGTTTTTGATGGAATTCCTCAAAACCCTAATTAGCTGAGCTTGCTCTCACACTTAAGGTATTCCGAAGGGCTCTAGCATTACCAGGTCCAAATGTTTCCTTAATTCACCTGTCTTATCTTAGTTTTCTTATTTAAGACCTGTATCCTCAGACATGATCAAGATGGAACACTAGTTTTTATAGAAATAAATCTCTCATACATAAACTGAATGTAGTACGTTGAAGAGTATAATTAATATATTGTTCCTTTCTTCACCTTCCACTACTTATGCAAGCACCCATCGATGTTTTTCTTTAATCACTGAATGTTGTATGATGATATTTGTTTTGGATTGCAAGTTTTCCTGCCTGATTAATTACATCCTGTGATATGCAGATGTAGAGCTTCTTAATGCTGTTTCCGGTGGTTCTTCTGATGTTGTACGATTTCTTACAGTTATGGCGATATGTAATACTGTCATACCTACACGGAGGTGATTCTTCTTTCATCCTTGCTAGGACCCAGATATGAGAACTGTTAAAATCAACATATTTCTTAATTAAGACATTTTTATTAAACCTTGAGAATAATGGTTTAAATTTATACTTGTTTCTTGTACTGTTGTACATAGTAAAACTGGAGACATCTTGTATAAGGCACAGTCTCAGGATGAAGATGCTCTTGTTCAAGCTGCTGCTCAGCTGCATATGGTTTTTTTCAATAAGAGTGGAAACATACTTGGTACATTTTATTTGCTATTTGTTTTGGAAGCATGGCTAATAAGTTGGTTACGTAGGCTCATATAATCATGTTCTTTAATATTTCAGAAGTCAAGTTCAACACTTCTATACTTCAGTATGAAGTCCTGGAAACCTTAGAGTTCACCTCTGATAGGAAACGAATGTCAGTAGTGTTGAAAGATTGCCAGAATGGGAAGATCCTTCTCCTGTCAAAAGGAGCAGATGAGGCTATTCTTCCATATGCTCGTGCTGGTTAGATTATTTGTTCTTTTACTTATTTGTATTTTAACACAATCAAATAGTATTTACAGGGTTTTTCTTTCAAAAAGTACCTTACCCTCCTCCAACTTCGTTATACTTTTAGATGAATTCGATGGCTTAAAAACTGACTTAACTGATCTTGGGGCTTGGATTCTGCCTCATTGGTGAATTTTTACAGTGCCCACTCTACAGGCTGACAAAAAATCTTGTGTTAAATGAAACCCAAAACTAAGTCTGTGATTTGGACTTCCAGTCACTGGGTAACTTCAATGAATATATCCATGACTGTGTTAGGAACCTAAGAATTGAATCGAAAGGAAATAATGAAAGAACACTTTTATTGATAAAATAAGGAAGAATTGGAGGGAAAACTCTTCTCCAAGGGTTTTCCCTTCTACATTAGAGCCACTGCTCTATCAAGAAATTACAAATCTCAATAATCCCACTATCCTTCTATTCTCCTATTTATACATGCTACTCTATAACCAATCAATTAACTTACTCCTCTTTATCTCATATCCTAACAAACTAACTCCACTTTATCTTATATCCTAACAAACTAGCTCCTTATCTCATATCCCAACAGACTAACTCCTTATCTCATATTCTTACAAAGTATTGAGAAAACCCAAGTCCCACATCGGGTAGATAGGACTCTTGATAAGAGTTTATAAAGAGGAGGCACTCCTCACCTTACAAGCCTGTTTTGTAACGATGAGTTATGCCCCAATTCCAACACAAAACATCTCCTAGCTGTATTATACTAACTCCTTATCCTTAATCCTATTTTGCTTAACAGTCTGTCTATCTATCTATTTTATACCACACATACGTCACACGTGCGCACACTCACACACACATTTTGTAAATAACTATGCCAAACATACTCTACATATATGATTATATGTTTTACATAATAATGCACTGCAAACAGCACAATCAAAAGAAGTTGAAAAAGCAAATCTGGTGCAACCAATTAGAGTCAAATCATTACAGTGGGTTCATGAACATGAAACATTGCTTTGATCAGTTGGGATTTTCTCCAAACTTATTAGATCAATTTGGCTGATAAAAGTTCCAAAACTAAACTGAAACAACTGAACTACCCAGAATGTGAATACTCTAATGCCTGCATTTGTTGAGCAGTTATTTAGTTGTATGATTGACACCATAACTTAATACAGGGCAGCAAACCCGGCATTTCATTGAAGCTACAGAGCAATATGCTCACTTGGGATTACGCACACTATGTTTGGCGTGGCGTGAGTTAAAGAAAGATGAATATCAAGATTGGTCTTTGATGTTTAAAGAAGCTAGTAGCACTTTGGTTGATAGAGAGGTAAAGGGCACACTTGTTACTGATTTTATATTTTATAAAATGTACAAGAACTCTCCTTCTCAGTTTAATATGCTTCACAGTGGAGAGTAGCTGAGGTCTGCCAAAGAGTTGAACATGACTTGGAAATTCTCGGCGTTACAGCAATAGAGGATCGTTTACAGGTGAATATGCTGACAGCAATATATTTTAGACAGTTCTTACCTAGTGAGAAAAGGCCTGACTGTCGTTGTTGTAATCTGATTTAAGAAAGTATTTTTAAAATCCTCCAATTTTACTGAACTTCTCTCTATTTTAGATAGTTAAAGGGATTAAGGGTGTGTTTGGTAAAAATAAGCTATAAGCTAGCTGATGGCTGAAAAGCTAGCTTATAGCTGATGACTGATAGCTGATAGCTTATAGCTGAAAAGTTAGCTTATTAAAATAAAAAGTGTTTAATAAAATTAGTTGTTGAGGTGCTGATAAGTATAAAATGACGTAAAAGGGCATGTTTGTTTATTTTTTGTACAAATCATATATACAATTTTTATTACGACGTATTTCGTTTTAAATTTATTTCAAAATATTTTCATCTTCGCAATAAGAAATGTGCTTTATGAATTCAATTGACATTTTTTATTCTGACAAATTTTCATTTTTTGATGAGTTTTATTTAACTATACTTGCTTCGCTTTTTATTTATTATATATTTTATTTAGAATTACATATTATATGAATTAAAAGGATGGTCATAAAAAAAAGAGAACGACAAAATATATATAAAACTATAGGTAACTAGCTCTGAGTGAGGTTGGTTGCCGTAAGCAGTTAGTGGGAAACGTGGGTGGTTTATTTTTATATAAAAATAATAAAATTAAATTAACAAGGTTAAAATTGGAAGAAATTATAAGAAGCTATAAGCTACAAGCTCAAAAGCTACTTGAAATAGCTTCTTAAAAAAAGCTATAAGCTCACGAGAAAAGCTTGTTACCAAACACGTTACATTTTGATCCAACAAGCTTATAAGCTAACTTTTTGTTGTTACCAAACACAGCCTAAAGGGAGAATAAATTAAAAGGACTTCCCCTGTGTGTTTATGTGATGAATGACCATTCATTCTTTTTTATTTGATATCTTCCAGGATGGAGTTCCTGAAACTATAGAAACATTAAGGAAAGCTGGAATAAATTTTTGGATGCTAACAGGCGACAAGCAGAATACTGCAATACAAATTGCCCTGTCATGTAATTTTATTTCCCCAGGTAGTGCACATTTGAGATCATGCACATCATTGTAGTTTTATTCTGTGTTGTGTAAATAGTACCCTTATTGTGTTTCTGTCTGTTCAAATAATTAATTAAGCTCCATAAAGAGCCTCAATATGATCCATGGTTGCCATACCATTCTCTTTGTTCATGTAGAAACAGACGGACTTATCTGTGTGTTTACGTGACAGATCTCTTTATGTCACTTATTTGAGTAAAAGTGTACAAGTGGTAAATCTGTCCAATTCCTCAACCAAACTGATGGCAGGGGTGGAGCTAAATTTTTTAATTGGGGTAGCCCAAGAGAATGAATAGCATATATGAAAGGATTAATTTAAAATTTGTTTTCAAAATCAAATTACATATAAATGAAGAAGTCTGTGATGTAAACAGATTTGCAGGGTGATATAGCCCCCCTCAAATAACAAACGCCCTCTCTGTAAATGATATGGAACTTGACATAGTTCCTTTGCTTGATTACAAAAAGGCTCATAATAAATATTTTCACAGCTTTTCTTTATTCACCCTACCCTTTTACACCTATTGGATGTGTGTTTTTCACTTCTTGTCAGTCATCCTTATTTGTTTGTTTATTATTCCGAGGGGTGATTTATTCAAAAAGCAATTAAACTTTGAGACTTTTCTTATTTTTCCGGGTCCAAATCTGATTAAAAAGTTGAGGTGACTAGGTGAGTATTGAAATTTTGACGGATTTAGGATTTGAAACATGCGAGGTATGCTGTACTGAGCATCATAAAACAGTTTTTGTATCCGTGTGAATTGAACTCCAAGTGTCCAACTCATAGCCAGGAAAAGCATACATCTATACCCTTCATTCAAATTATATCTGCCAACACTTGGATAATTGGAAATACATAAAAGCTTAATTATAGAAAATATCTAGAAAACCTTATTTGTGTTGCAAACGTCTAAGATCCTATCATAAATTGAAGTTTCTGGTCACAGCTAGGGCTATCAACATATATCAACACAATAGGTTCAACTTTACTTTACCTAACTTCTGTGCCTGTAGTCCCATTTTTGAAGAGCTTGGATATATGAGGATGTTCACAGTTTGCTTTAATTTTTATTGTTCAATTAGTGTTATGCATCCTTGTTTAGAAGGTTTTTAATTTATGATGGTAATACTTAAGAACCTTTTTCAATTTTCTCCCTTCTCAATTCATAGAACCAAAGGGACAGCTTCTACTAATTGATGGAAAAACAGAGGATGAGGTTTGCAGAAGTTTAGAGAGAGTGCTTCGTACAATGCGGATAACTACCTCTGAACCCAAGGTATGCTTAGTGACTATCAACTTAAATCCAGTAAGTGGGAAGCTTCGCTTTTTTGATGTTCTTTTTCTGGTTTTTAATTTGGTGGTATCTTTTGGACTCTGGATGATATCATTATTATTTGCTTGTGGTGCTTTTTGTCTTACTTTTATTTGTTCTTTTTTTCCCTAATAATAAAATCTAGTGATAAGCTGCTTGTATTGTATGCATACATTGGATTTTTGGACTAGTATATTAAACAAGTATAATACGGATCAAGATAAAGGTTTTGAAGTTAATATTTTCATTGTTTTGCTCCGTCAAACAGGACGTGGCTTTTGTTGTTGATGGATGGGCTCTTGAGATTGCACTTAAGCATTACCGTAAAGCTTTTACTGAGCTGGCAGTATTGTCAAGGACTGCTATTTGCTGCCGTGTGACGCCATCGCAAAAAGCACAGGTGTTTTTTTTACAACAGTATTTGTGTATAAAATTATGTTGCCTTGTCTTATTTTAAGAAGTTGTGTTTTACATTCATTTTCTGGGTTTCTCTTCTCCTTTTTATATTCTTCAAAAAAACTTACCAGAAGACGAAGGACAAGATAAGACCAAATATCTTGTGCTTTACTCTTAGTGGAACATAATACTGCTATTGTATTTTTTCTGCAATTTATCAGAAAATTATGGCACTGTTGTGACTTGTATACCACTACTTGCTGCAGCTTGTACAGATCTTAAAATCATGCGACTATAGAACATTGGCAATTGGTGATGGAGGGAATGATGTAAGGATGATACAACAAGCAGATATCGGTGTGGGCATCAGTGGCAGAGAAGGATTGCAGGCAGCAAGAGCAGCTGATTACAGCATCGGAAGTAAGACTGTGTGTAACTTTCTCCTTTGAGACGATGATCTGTATTCTAGTTTTTAAAGAGTTTTCCACATATCTTTTTCTTTTCTTCTGTTTAAAATTTATATTACTTTTTTCTTAGCAACCATAATTTGATTCAACACTCTTTTGAAGGTTTATATTTTTCTGTGGTTGGAAATATGAGGCAGATTGGTGGTTTCTCGTTCTTGTTTTATCTGCATGACTACAAGATTTCACTTATGATTCTTTTGTTAATATGCAGAGTTTAGATTCCTAAAGAGATTAATTCTGGTCCATGGCCGGTATTCGTACAATCGCACAGCATTTCTTTCGCAGTATTCATTCTACAAGTCCTTATTGATATGCTTCATCCAAATCTTGTGAGTTTTCTACCAACAACCGTCTTCCTTTTTCTCTTCTTCATTAAGCTGGAAACTATTTTGAACATAGATGCCTATAGAAAAACATTCTGAATATTATTTCAGTTGTGTTAACAGTACAAGCACTAATGTCAAAAAATCTAACAATACCTATTTACAACAATGCCCTTGCATGTAATGTGGGGTAACTGTTGTCGAAGTACATAGAAATCCCCACAAGTGGCCAAGAAAAAAATGAAACATTGACAGTGTGTTATTTTTCTTTTCACTTTATTCTTTAGTGGTTATTGTTAGAGGACACGTCAATTTCTTTCTATTCTCAAATTTTTAAGGTTCTGACAAGTTATTCTATTTCAGTTTTTCATTTATTTCAGGTGTGTCTGGAACTAGCCTCTTCAATTCGGTTAGCTTGATGGCTTATAATGTTTTCTATACTAGTGTTCCTGTTCTAGTCAGTGTGCTTGACAAAGATCTTAGTGAGGAAACTGTGCTCCAGCATCCTCAAATTTTATTCTACTGCCAAGCGGGAAGGTTTGCCATTTTTGCTGCTATTATCCCTGGCTTTTTTATATGCTACCAAGCCTTCTCATTTTTCAAAGAATTTCCAGTTCAGTATGACTGAACTTTTTTTATAAAAATATTGATAGCTGAATTTTTATGACCGAACAATAAAAACTTATTACAGCTGAAGATCCTTTTTAACAAACCAACATGTAAAAATGTTATTTAACTTACACTGAATAACAACTTCATTGGTGAACATCAAACTAACTTTCAATATTGGAACAGGCTTCTAAATCCTAGTACATTTGCTGGATGGTTTGGGAGATCCCTCTTTCATGTAAGTGTTGTTCATGAGCATATTTATATTTTGATGGTAACCGATATTTATAAATTACTGATTTGTAGGAAGCTTATCATCTTGAGCTGTAATGTGTTCCATGAAAAATAGAAAAAATTCTGCTCTAAATCTATTATTTAATTAAGAAACATTTTATGCCTGTATAGGTCCTA
>Ga0209282_1000729_pt1 | contig 16526 bp, 9 predicted proteins | sample Mtrugardesep15_FD_187529 | JGI IMG/M metagenome (GOLD analysis project Ga0209282, IMG submission 187529) | Root nodule microbial communities of legume samples collected from California, USA - M. trunc garden sep15 (SPAdes) (version 2) | ecosystem: Host-associated > Plants > Roots > Nodule...
AAATAAAGGAGAGAGAAAAGTGGTTTTAAGTGTTCTTGTTAAGTATTGGTGCATTAATATTGGGAATGATGAAAGTAATATTAATTAGAGTTATAAAGAGAAAAAAGTAATTAATATGTATTGGAAAGTGAAATGACTCAGTTATTTTAGGACACTTTTTTTTAGAAAATGGTTCAGTTATTATAGGACGGAGGGAGTAACATTAACATATGAATAATATTTCAAACACCTTACACTTTTTTTTTTCCACGAGCAAAAGAACAGTGTTTCATTATATAAGGTTTATTTTGCATGTGTAGTTTCTCACAGCTTATCCCTTGTCCTAGATTAACTACCCCAAGTCTTTTTCAGGGTCCATGTCTTTGCCTCGCCAATTAATTGGATATAGTTGGTTGGTGACTTTATTGGGCACTTCCAATAAATGGAAATTGAAACTAACAATGGTAATAAATGTGTCTACCAATCAAATAAGTCTAAATAATGTATGCTCCCTATTTATAATTAAAAAAAAATCAAAATAAATTTGGTTCTATTTATAAGCAAAAGTCATAACTTTTAAAGTAAGATCCATAGGTAAAGGTTACACCCCAGTTCGCGTGTCAAATTTGAAGGCAAAAATCTTCAAATTTTGAAAACCGAATGCCCCATGGCATCATTAGGTAAAAGTTACTTTGAATTTGTTTTTTCATCATTGGATGACTTAAGTGTTGTAAGATCCGTAGGATCTTGGAATCTTTCATCGGGTTTGCTCAGGACATTTTCTTGGACTCTTGATTTTAACCCTCTCACAATGCAACAAACCACCGCTCAAACATGGGTTCGCGTTCATGGGCTTGTCAGTGAATATTGGCAGCCCATAACTTTGTTTGAATGTAGGGGCTTTGGGAAATCCTTTGACCATTGATGAGACGACTAAGAAAATAACTTTTGGTCACTTTGCAAGAGTTTTAATTGAAGTTGATTTAAACTCTCACCTGCATGACAAAATCCTTGTTGAAAGGAATGGCTTTGATTTTTATGTTGACGTTGAATATGAGAATTTTTGTAACTCATGTTAGATATTTGGACATTCTGTTAAAAATTGTAAGTTTCAAACTCCAAAAGCTTCAGCTTCTGTGTCCAAGCACAAAATGCAGTATGTTGTCAAGCCTAATACATCAAATTCTGAAGTAGAAAAGGTTGATGAAGTTCCCACACTCCATACAAAATCAACTCCAAACAACACTGGAGGATGTAGTAAAGTTGTAGAAGATGATCCCCTGATTACTAGTATAATTAGGTCTAAAGAGACAGTTGTTATTGCGCCTTTGAGTGATGTTGTCCTTCTTAAAGAGCCGTGCGAGGACGTGGTAGCAAAGCCTATGAAAGATGTTGTCCTTCTTGAAGAGTCGTGTAAGGATGTGGTCGCAGACTCACTTCCTTTGAGAGATCTTGGTAAGTCTATAGTGGTGACGAACCCTAACTTGTCAAGCTGTAATGCAAATGTTATTCATGATATGCAAGTTTTAGGGATTATCAGTGCTCCTACTGCAGCCCAACAAGCTATGAATTTCTTAAGTGATTATTGGGCTAATATGTATCAGAAGGAAGGGATCGATGATTTGGCTGATCATCCATTTCAGTTGGTGGTTCCAAAAAAAAGAAGAAGTCAAAGCCAGTGACCGAGGCTAGCAAAGGGTTCAAGGCTGGTTCTTCCAACCGATTGTCTTGCTAGTTTTTAAGGGATAGCGGTCCCTCTTGCTTTTAGTTCGCTCTATCTCTTTTGGTTTTTCTTTTTGACGTTTCTTGGAGGGTTTCGGTTTATGTCTTCCTTTTTTTTTTGTACTTTTATCTTTCTTTTAATATAATTAGGGTGGATCAGCAAGAGACCCCTCTGCTCCCCATAATTTTTTGCTTAAAAAAAACACAACTTTTAAAATGCATTTATTGCTTAAAAGACATTTCTAACCTTAATTTAACGGTGGTCTTTTCAATATTAGTGTGTTTATTTAATTCTTCACAAATTTTTATGGAGTATTTGTAAAAATATTTAAAAAATTGACACAGTTAATGACAGTTTTGATTTTGATGATTTTTTTATTTTTTTTCTTATAATAATAATCGGAGAGCACATACTTTTCAACACAAACTTTTATTTTCTGTATTCCTTAACAAATGCCTCAAAAACATTTTTATCAAAAGACACTTGTTAACATAACCATAATTTAATTTTAAAATGTGTTTTTTTAAGGAGAGTAATTCATGAAGTTGAAATGTTGAACACAATATACGAAAGAGATTCTACTATGAAAAAACAAAAACAAAATTTTTGCTAAAAAAAATAAAAAATAAAATTTAGGAGGTCTTTCTTGAGAAATACTTATATGGTCACAAACACAAATAAAAAGTGGATAGACAGACATATAAAAAAATAAAATTAAAAGAAAAAATAATTAAATAATGTGACTAAATCTTTCAGGTGAGTGTGCTCAATTATTGTTCATTTGTATTTGTTCCTATCAAAACTTTCTCGGCTTTCTTATACTAGTACTAGTATTTAACTTGAGGTAATAAATCCAACAAATTCCCACACTACGTACTTGTTAAAGTCAGTTTTATGAAAGAGCAGTGGTAGCAAGACTCTCTTTTGAACACTTTTTTTAATATTTATTTTTTAATTGATTTAAATCAATGTGGGTTCTACATTTTGAAAATAAAACCCACTTAAAGTGATGAGACATACATTGATTTCATCCAATAAAATAATGAGTGTTGAAAAGAGTGTTGAAAAGAGAGTGTTGCTAACGTTGTTCTTTTCTTAAATGCTACTCGGTCGTTTATCATCTACTTTTTCAGTTCTACGGTCTGCAATCTGCATGCTGTCAAATCAATTAATAGAATGTCAAATGCGTACTATGCTTCTCTACATTTCCCATGTCTTCAGTCAGAAGAAGGAAAGGGATCCCTGAACATTTCTATTTTTTATCCTCTCAATTTTTTATTTTATTTTATTTTTTATTATGTAGATCCTCTCAATTTATTCTAATATCATACCACTAGTGCAATTTTTTAAATGTAAATTAAATATTACATATACTAGGTGGATATTATAGACAACATGTGTTTATTGGAAAATGTTAATTGAGAGTAGTGTTGGTTAATACTCTTTATCATGCAATATCGTATTTAACCAAATTATATTAATAAAAGAAAGTGAAAAGTAATTTTACTAATTTATTTTTTACTAAATTATTATTATTAAATAGAATTTCCAAATTAAAATGGGTTTAAAGGTAGATGCTTACAAAGTTTATTCTCGACGTTGGGTCTCGAACCGAGTTTCTCAAAGTTGAAGAGAGTAACTCTTAACCATGTGATCAATTTCTCGGAAGACAGACTCTTACAAAGTTTATTCAATCTTAATTAAATATTTTTTTATCCTTTTTATATTATAAAATTTACTATTTTATTAAAAAATAAATAAGATCCGTGAAAATTGTTTATAAATGTGACCCAAACGAGAATATTGATTAGGGACGGAAAAAAAATGAGATTTTTATTAAAAATAAGAAAAATGCTATAACAAATGTCAATGCGATATTTGTTAAGAGGGAAAATATAAGAACAATACATTAAAAGTCTTAAAAATACCTTTCAATTATAAAACTTCTTCTTTTATGTTATTTAACTACACTTGTTAGCATACTTTAAAAATAAAGACAAATGTTTTTTTTTTAAGGAAAATAAAGACAAATAGTAATATATGTCATAAGCACACGTAATCTAAAACTCAACATACAATTATACACTTTAAAAATCGTACATTTAAATTAATATTTGAAAGTTAAAATGTTGTATTTTAAACATATAACTTTTTTATTTTTATTTTTTTATGTTCAACATGAGCTTAAAAACATGAGTTAGCAAGACCTAAAAATAAAAAGAGTAACTGTGCTGCGACACACTGTTGTCAACCTGCTGGCCATGGCAGTGGTGGCACAAATGGATGAATTGATTAAGAACTTATCTTGTTTGTTGTTGTTGACAATATTAAAAACTCGTCTATCTAAAGTAAATTATACCTTTATTGCAATAGGTGTAGCCGTGTAGGTAGGTCATATGAGTTAACTAACAAACTGCTATTCATTAGTAGATCCTGTAAACTTGTCTTCAGATTATTTTTTAAGACGCAATATAAGTGTAAATTAGTTTATAACTCATAGTCAGACTATTTTTTCAATGCACTCTTTCATGTTTATCATTGTTAGACTTGATGTGTAGATATACATGATTGATAGACTCTAATAGGTGTAAAGATAATAAAAAATTTATATGTTCGTTTTAGTACTTCAAATTTATATATTCGTTTGGAATTTGGATCCTGTCTAAATATTTTGACCTAAGATGAAATCTTGAACTCAAGAATCTTATGCTTTTGAAAGAGCGTGGTTGTGTGTATGCGCCGCCCCAACAGCATGTGGTTATTTGCATGATCATGGCGTGTGGCTTTGAGAGTGATAATAACTTCAAATGAAAGTCAATCATGACTCCTAATGTGTAATGGGTCCTCCATTTTTCTCATTCTTATATAAACAAACAACCCCAAACCAAATCAAATGGTCCAATATGTAAAGTAAAACCATACTAGTGTAGTAGTGTGTGTACTTACTCACACACAAGTCACCGGTTCACACTTCACATCTTGCTTACTTACTCAATACTACTAAGAAAGAAAGAAATGTGTGTCCACTAATCCTACCGAATGGGTTTTGTTTGTTGGGTTTAAATTAAGTCCCCACACGCGGCGTCTAGAATTTCATGCTTCTACGACTCAACCTGGCTCCACTTTCACATTCAACATCATTAGTCCCACTCACTCCCTCTCAACTGTTTACTACACTAAATGATTGGAATGTCTTCTCTAGCCTTTTCTTCTTTTTCTTTTACTAATCTGTCCACCTTTTAGATATTGTAGATATATATATGAATGAATATTTATATTTCAAGGGTACATCATAATAGCTCATCATGACATATGTAGTCATTTTGCTTTGACCACCTTTGATTAATTCCCTTCTTCTTATACTCCTCCCCTCGCCTTTTTTTGGTAGGGATAATATTTCATTGACACCATTTTATCCATACATACAAATGTACCACATCCATGTAAGAGTGTATGTTAGATAAAAAAGTTGAGTTTTTATTGTGCATGGAGATTGCATGGACACATGTCACAATTATATCTGAATGTACAAATGATACATCTCACTTAAGATAGTCTATGTATCATTACTATTTTAGTAGTAGACATTAAATCAGAAAGTCTGACCAACGGAGATTTGATTTAAGAGATTGATTATATTTTTACAACGTTGTCAACTAAAATTCGAATTCTTAACTAGTAAGGTTCTAATTTAGTTTTTTTTTTTAGGGATAGGTTCTAATTTAGTGTTTGTCTAGAACAAAATTACCTCAAATACACAGAGATTATGAAAAGAAAAGATAAAAACAAATTAAAATAGCGGGTCTCTGTCCATCTTTATTGACGTTTATTTGATTTATAAAGTACTAGAACCGAAAACTTTATATACAACATGATTGCATGGAATTTTAATACTACTAAAAGACTTTAAATCTACAGTACGCATGTTACAACAAGACATGTCCTGCTGCTAGCTAGTAATAATTAATTAATTTGCTTGACAGGTACGCTTTTGGATGCATGAAATACTAATTATGCACAGAATAAAAGCCGTTATATATTGCTGAGCGGAAAGAAGTGTTGGCATGCTGATTAGCTAATGTAAAATATATCAAAGCATTTAAACAATAATGCAAATATTCTTCTGATATCATGAGGTATGGCCTCCCTAATTACTGTCTTAGTGCCTAATTATATCAAGGAAAATGCTAAATAATGCCCTTAAGGTATTGGTTAAGAAGACAAATTTAAAAATGTTGTATTAAAAAATAGTGAAAAGTTATGAATTTGACTTTTTAAAAGTTAAAAAATTATTAAATTCAATACAAACTTATTATTTTTGGTTTCCTTAACTAGTATCCTAAAAAAATGGTTAGCAAGACCTTGTATCAAAGCATTGTCGTCACAAAATCTAACAGGGCTTTACAGCCTTAGCTCCTAATTCTATATCAAAGCATTTAATTGATGTCCTCTAGTAGTTTATGGTGGAGAGGGACTGGACCCTGAAGTTACCGTTATTCCACCTTTTGCAAACTACTTGAATGCTTGACTTTAAAAAGGAAAGGAGATTGATCGATAGTTGATTAGAAAATATAACATGCGTAGATATTAGTCGAATTGTAACCAAAAAGATATTAGTCGAACATGCAAAGTCAATACGAAACGTATTTGTCCAACAAAACAAACAAATGAGGACGATATTAGTTACTCCCCGGCCGCGTTAGTTTGCACTCTATAAACTCTGGATACGGATCTGACATGGATTCACATAGTTTTGTAAATTATGAATCAGATACGGAAACATTAGATAAGTTGAAAAATATATATTGAAACAAAAACAAAAACAATAAAAAGATAAAATAAAAACATAATGTAAGTGTGACAGAGAAAATTGTCATAAAAGTTATCACAAAATTGTTGTACAAATGTTATTTCTCTAATGATAAATACATTAATATTTGATAAATATAATTTAATAAAATTATTATTTGATTAATGTAAAACAAAGTAAATGAATTATAAAAAATTAAACTACGGTTTGATTTTTTTTGTGTTTGGAAATTGATTCACCAATCCCAAATACATAGTTGACACCGAAGCCTTTCTCCAATAAAACCCCATCGACTCTAATTTATATTCATTTTCAACTTGAAGTTAAATTGAATAAATAAAGTCACTTCCTTCACTAGCATCAATATTCAATAAGACCACCAGTATTACGACTACTCTTCGACACCAATTCCAACTCCGAGGAATTCAACTCATCCAAAAGGACGACGGTGAAATTGATTTAGAGTTGACCACAACAACACACATCTTCTAGCAGTGGGATGTATGTATAGTAGCGAATGAGTGGTTAATTACACAGTTGGCAAAGATTACATCCTAGTTGAGTTATGCTGCAATGGAATCAAGAAGAGTTATTAAGAAAGAAACCATAAACATTATAGACTAACAAAGTTAGTTAGAAGAGAGGAGAGACGAGTGTTTTTTAAAAACTAAAGAGGTTTAGGTGTTGTTTAATGAGAAGTAAAAACAAAATTTAGCAATTTTATTTATTTAACCCTCTATTTTTTACATCCCTTTTTTTTTGTTGAAATAATTTATTTATTTTTACTCTAATGAATTCTAGGGTCTTGTTAACCAATGCCCTTAGGCACCAGTCAAGGATTTAAATATAGAAATAATTTATAAGTTTTATGTAGATAAAATTACTTTTTAAACTTTCAATGTGTTGAATACATCATTTCTAAGATAAAATTTTCTTTTTAAACTTCTTAACAAGCGTCCTAAGAGTACTTGTTAACATTTCCCTTAATTCTAGTACACCGATACAAACAAATAAAATAATATTGCATCATGGACAAAACTTGACTGAATTTCGACAAAATAAAAAAATACTAACATAACTATTAACATATTAATATTTTTTATTAAAAAATAAAATAAAATCCACATTCTCATTTGATCAATTTCTTTATTTTCTTTTTTATAAAACATCAGACCAAACTCTTGTCCATGATATTTGTTTTTCTTTTTTTAATTTGTTGACCCCTGAGCATAATAAAAAAAAAAAGAATTTACGAATTGAATTACCTTTAATTTAATGCAAAAGACAAATTGCAAATAAAAAATGCACAGTATTTACGAATGTTATGACGTTAACGTAAGTAGTAATTATACCGTTGTTAATAAAATAAAAAATTGGTAATGGTGGCTACGTCACGAGAGCAATGCGCAGCAGTAACAAGTAATCTTTTTCCTATAAATGCGGTTTTTGTTTGTTCTACAAATTCTATTCATACAATACTCATTTTGTTAGTTTGCCTCTTCACTCTGTTTTGGTCTTCGCGTTTGGGTTGAGGCACACTCTCCCACCAAAATTACTAACCTCTTCCAACGCAACACAACGCAATGGACCTTCCTCCTCTTCGCCTATGGCTTCTCACTCTTCTAGTACAGGCAAATCACTCTCTCTCTCTCTCTCTCTCTCTCCTTTTCTTCAATTCCACTTCGTATTCTACACTTTATGATTCTAATCTTCACATTTAGAACATGAATTTCGTTTCGTCTTTGTGTTTTTTCTTTCTTCCTTTTTTGGAAAACGCGTGAGAGAGGATTCCAGCTCAATTATGGATACTGAATTAGCGCGTGAGATACAATTGTGAAACAGAGTAGAACGAAGACCAAGAGTCCAAAGTATCAAAATGCTTCAAGATTTTTGGAATGGAAAATCAATCATTATTTTTTATTTATTTTAAAATATTTGTTTAGTTACACAGGGAAAATATCACAACATTTACTGAATTATATTGCTTGATAGTTTTAGTTGATAATTATTATTCAATTTTATTCAACATTTATGCGCTTTATGTGTTTCAGGTTTGCTTAATTTTATCTCTTACAGAAGCAAAAGTTTCGGCATCTAATGATGGAACACGAGTGTAAGTAACTAACTAAGGAATATTTTTGAAAGAACTCATAAATTAAAATTATAGGTGTAATTGTATTGAGAATTTTTTGTTTTTGATCTGGAAAAAAGTAAAAAGGTGAGTTCAATTTTCTTTTGTATTGTACAGGGAAAAGCATTCTGTGGATTACTGTGCAATGTATGACATTTGTGGAAAGCGAAGCGATGGTAAAGTAATAAATTGTCCATTTGGTGCACCTGCTGTGAAGGTATATTTGAGGGAATTTTCAATTGCTTGTTCAGTGTCGCGTTGATTTTTTATATGAATTTTTGAATTTTCATTTGAACTGCTGAATTCTTAAAAGCATAATTGATTTATCAAATCTACTTTTAACTTTTTATAAGCTTCATCGAGTTGTGTCATGACTTTGGGAGCTCTTGTTTTTCCCAGCCAGATGATTTGCTTTCATCAAAGATTCAAAGTTTGTGTCCAACAATTACTGGGAACGTTTGTTGTACAGAAGCTCAGTTTGAAACATTAAGGACGCAAGTGCAACAGGTATAATTATCGAATTTTGTATAATTGATGCATATATTGACACCATGGGCTTATAATTGAGTTCACCATGGACTAGTCATATTTATCTTCTTTCAGTATTACTGGCTTTTATAAATTAAGCTGATATGCGTTAATACATTGAACGTTTTATTCTGGCAGGCAATTCCTTTTCTTGTAGGTTGTCCAGCATGCTTAAGAAACTTTCTGAATCTATTCTGCGAGCTTACGTGCTCTCCAAATCAGAGTTTATTTATCAATGTGACTACAGTGGACAAGGTAAGATCTAGCACATCACTTTCTATTTTTAATGAATTGTCTTGCCTATTCTACATGCAATTTTATTATTTATCACTTTAAAACAAGAAATTTATGTTGAATGACTCCGCTTCCGAGTAAGGTGTTTTTTTTCTTCTCATTTTTCTTTCTCACATTTTTAGATGCATGTCTGCTGCTCTTCCACTTCACTATTCATCTTCTACCATATATTTTTTTTTTATTTCGTCAAAATAAAAAGAAAAACTCAATCAAATAGGCATCATGTCAGGTGGTTCTTTTTGGGTTCAATACTAGCAAATCTTGATGACTAAACAAGTGCCCATTTTATGTCTTGTTCTTTTATACTATTGTCATCAGTATTTTTGGATGTCTGCATTAACTTTACATTGCAATTATTTACTCTAGTTATTACAATTCTTAGGTTGGTGGTAATTTGACAGTGGGTAGCATCGATTATTTTGTAAGTAACACATTTGGTGAAGGGTTATATAACTCCTGCAAGGATGTAAAGTTTGGCACAGCAAATTCTCTAGTTATGCAATTTATTGGTGGCGGTGCTCAAAATGTTAAAGGTAAGTTGCACTTTTAAATCAAATCCTTAACCAAATACCATTCCTCCTTCTCATGTTTCTGCTAATATATTTGAGGACATCTCCTTGATATATTCCTGACTATTTATGCATGCCAGCAAGTATTAAGATTTAGAAGTAGATAGACACATTGGAATTATTGGTTTTTGATTTGTTTGTTTGTTTGTTTGCTCTAGCGTTAAAAAATAAGAATACATGCAATGATAGAAACAAACTTTATATTTTTATTTTGAGCAGAGTAGATTTGGTTTTGTAAAACATATATTTGTTATGATTTATTTCAATGTAAAATTTAACCAACATTTGATACAGTGGCAACAATGCAAATGTAAATGTAAATGTTCTTTTTGATAGGGCTTGCTTGTATGAAATTATTCCTTAGAGTATTACCTAAAACTTATGCTGTAATTGTTTTTGGCAGAGTGGTTTGCTTTTATTGGTAAAAAAGCAGCCCCTGGTGGTTTTGGTTCACCATATGCAATTATGTTCCCGCCAAATGCAACCAAGTCATCTGGGATGGAGCCTATGAATGTTTCAGCCTATTCATGCAGTGATATTTCTCTTGGTTGTTCTTGTGGTGACTGTCCTTCATCTTCAGTATGCTCTAGTTCATCTTCAACTACCACCCAAAAGAGGGATTCATGCTCCTTGAAAATTGGGACTTTAATGGTAACGGAAAATATGATATGGTTTTGATATTTACCAGTTGTATTTTTTTCTTTAGATGAAGAAAAAAAAAGTGATTTAGGCCTATTATGTGTTCTTTAACTGACATGATTTTTCCTTATGACTCCTGTAGGTGAAGTGTGTTGACTTGACTTTAACAGTCTTATACATCATACTGCTAAGTGTGTTCTTAGGTTGGGGATTGTATTATCGGACAAGGAAAAGAAAGACGGCATATAGAACGAAATCAGTGTCTAATGTTATTAGTGGTGGGCAGCTGCATTCTCGTAATCAGGAGAAGGACGAGAACCTCCCTATGCATCAGGTTCATAACCGAATGCTATTTCTTTATTACGAACACATGTTTGGGAGTATCTTTGCTTTTCTTAATAATTTTTGCTTCCTTTCCTTCCTTCCTTCCTTATGCATGCTTGTTTGTCCAATTCTGATTTTGTTTTGACCGGTGGTTTTGATTATAAGATTATTGAAGATGTTTCACAAAACAGAAACGAAGTACGACTCTCAGCTGTGCAAGGATACATGTCAAATTTTTACAGGTCACTGCCTATGCTATCAACTTTCATATCAACTCACATAGAACAATTTCTCTGACTTTATATTTACAATCGCGATCAGGAAGTATGGATTATACGTAGCTAGAAACCCAATTATGGTCTTGGCTTCATCTTTGGCTATAGTTATTCTACTTTGTCTAGGTCTAATCAGATTCAAGGTTGAGACACGGCCTGAGAAGGTATCACATAGCTTCTACTCTATTGTTTAAAATGCTTTGTTTAACGCCTTTCTGATGTAAGTTAGATCTTTATTCCCACACATTATGAGCATGCATATGATTTCCATGTATGATGGATGAATTTTTCATCTCACTTGAATCTGAAACTTATAAGCAAATAGCTATCTGGTTTGAAATAGTGCCTGTTTTTTTGTTCATTGACTTCAAACACTCCTGGTATTTGTAGCATGCCTTTTGGATGATCTTTTCACTCTTTATATCTCCATTCACCTATGTTCCCACTTTATTGGTATTTATGGTTTCCAGAGATGGATTAATTTTGTTAAAGAGATTGGCTGCTTCTACTTCGGACATAATTTGAAAGTGAATTTTGATTCTGTTTTGAACACCCCATGTTGCTTTGTACTCATTATTTTATGGATGTAATAACATGGATGGCACTGTTTGAGAATTGTTTTTAATGGGCGAAATTTTTTGGCTGAAAAATCTTCTGGTGAGAGCATCAATAAGTACACAATGAGCCATGTGATTTTAAATTCAAATGGAATACAAAAATTCATGGACAGTGAAGAAGAAGCTTTGATGTTCTGTTATTATGTCTTAGTATTTAAGTATCCAGGAAGGCTACACGATTTCTGAACATTTCGCCTATACCTTCTTGTTATATATTTTACATTAGTTGTTTGTGAAAAAAACTAACCTACACTTTTCAGCTCTGGGTGGGACCCGGGAGTAAAGCAGCTGAAGAGAAGCAGTTTTTTGACAGCCATCTTGCTCCGTTTTACAGAATCGAACAGGTTCTTACATTTTCCCATTTCTTGTGTTCTCCCCAATCCCCATAATAATCCAACTTTTCATGGTCATAATAAACAGCCTTGCCTTATGCATTTCTCATTTTGTTTTTTTTCAGTAATTTCTTTCCTTGTCTTGTGTAAAAAAGGATGCATCTTTCTTATTTCTTTGCATAATTGCATGGTTTTTTCAGTGGATAAAATTATGCAGAAAGAACTGATTTTTTCTTTATTAATGCTTTGCCTGAGTGCATTCTTTTCCAAAAAGCATGAAATGACGAAGCCATGTGTCGTGCAATTGTAGTCCACACTAAACAGTCTTGTCATGTTTTCTTTTATATCTTAGTGTTTATATTAATTCGATCATCCTAACAAGTCAAAACCACTTAGTATTATGCAACATGAGGCAATATGTAATAATCTTCAAGCAAGATTTATTGTTCACTTTTTTTTAATTGCAGTTTATTGTTCATTTATCTTGTTAAATGACAGAGTTGTTTACTTGCAGCTCATACTGGGAACAGTTCCAGATCATGTGAATAGTACATCACCAAGAATTGTGTCAGAGGACAACATTAAGTTTCTGTTTGAAGTACAAAAGAAGGTTAGTGTTCCATCCCCTCCTCTAGTAGTAGTATTGAATATTTTGATGAATGTGTTAAGTTGAATCCATTGCGGTCAGGTTGATGCAATTCGTGCTAATCATTCTGGCTTGATGGTATCTCTGCAAGACATCTGTTTGAAGCCACTCGACAAAGAATGTGCCACTCAAAGCATTCTGCAGGTATAGTTATTGAATTATTGGCTGAGAACTTCAAGTCGTTATTATTACTATTATTGTAATAGATTTGCATGATTTTATCTTCTTTTGATTAACACTTGTCTCTTTCTAATTGACAGTACTTCAAAATGGATCCCAATAATTTCGACAATTATGGTGGAGTCGAGCATCTCACATACTGTTTTGAGGTAGCAAATGTTAACTTGACATCATGAAGTTGAATGCATCAGTGCATGTTCTTAATTCTGCTGTTGTTTTGCACGTTCGCATGAAAAAAATTACTAAGATCTCCTCCAATAGTGAACAACCGTATCCAGTAGTCAGTGTTGTCTTTTACTGGCACTACAAGTAGGGGTGTAACGGGTTGGTTTGGTTTGTTTTTTGGGAGAAAAAATTCGAACCAATAAAAAATAGTCGGTTTGATTTGGTTCGGTTTTCACAATCTTTTGTCAAGAAATCCTAACCAAACCGATAAAGAACGGGTTGGTTTGGTTCATCAGTTTGATATTTTAAAAAATTTAGGAAATTTATTTTAAATTTTTTTAAAAAAAGAACTTTTATTTAAAATTCTATTGATTTTCTATGCTATTAAAACAAGCACATAAGCTAAAATGAGAAAAAGAATATATAATCGATGAAAAATGCATGAATACAATATATTTTTTAAGATAATACTTCTAATATAGTATGAAATAAAATAAATAATAATAAAATATAATGGTTTGGTTTGGGTTTCGGGTGATTGATTTTTAATTATGTGAAACCGATATCCGAACCAATAGAGATCGATTTTGATTGGTTTGGACCCACACATGGAAAAAACCTGAACCAATATGAATTTTTTCCAAGACAAACATTGACAATGATATCTATGTAATATAATATGAGAATGATCTAATTATTTTCTAATATTGTATTCATTCAGCATTATTCCTCGGCAGATCAATGTATAGTGCATTTAAAGGTCCTCTTGATCCAAGCACTGCATTAGGAGGTTTTTCTGGGAATGACTATTCTGGGGTACATTCTCTATTCTTTTGCGTTGTCAATGAATTGGGATTCATGGAGCATATAATAACTATAATCTCATTTATTCAAGACAGGCTTCTGCATTTATTGTAACTTACCCAGTAAATAATGCTATTGATGAAAAAGGCAATGAAAATGCAAAGGCAGTTGCTTGGGAGAAGACCTTTATTCAGTTAGTGAAGGTATGCTTCACTTGTTTATACTTTTTTACTTCAATTAGATACTTGCCCTGTATTTTTAAAAATCCAATCTGATTTTGTTGGGTTGAGTTATTTCCAAAACCTAAGATGCGATAAGTTCCTATCCTAGATTCATTGTTGAGTCATCCACCATATTATCCATACACACACCAAACCAGTGCCAGGCGTGAGAAAGTGCATATGGAAAAACCCAAGTACCACATTGACTTGATTGAGATAGAGCCTAAGAAGAGCCTATAAAGTTTGGACACTCCTCACTTTGGTTTTGTGGTGTGGAGTTAGTCCCGAAACCTAAGACTGCATTGTCAGTCACCCGGTATTTTAACTTTGTATTGGCCAATTTGCTTCCACAGAAATGAATCTGAGTCAAGGTTGCTGCAATTTCATGCATACCTAGGAATAGGAAGTACTAAGTTGATTCCTGGCGAGTCTTAGCACTCACACAGTCACACATAACTTAATTTACCAGTCCCACAACTAGGTTCTCCCTCGTAGAAAAAGCAATAAAAAGATGCATACAATGTCTTGGTGCATTGCTTGCTTATCCTTTATTGACGTGACATGGTTGTGTATTGTGGTACTGGCCTATTACACTCCCTATCGTTCTCCTAGTTATTCTGATTTCCTGTATTGACTATGTCCTTTTTTATAGGATGAGCTGTTACCAATGGCACAATCGAAAAATTTGACACTTGCCTTTTCATCTGAAAGCTCTATTGAGGAAGAATTGAAAAGAGAAAGTACTGCGGATGTTATTACTATATTGGTAATATCCCTCTTCCTTTTAATGTTGATATTTGTGTACTAATTCTTCAATAATACCATGAAAAACTAACTTTTCTTTCTTTATGAGGCTTGATCATGAAATTATGTGATTGAGTTCTCTGTCGTGTTTAAAAAAAAAAAAAATCAATCATTTCTGTTTGTGGAAGTGTATTGTTTAATCCTTAAATTGTACCTGATTTTATTGCAGGTCAGCTATCTTGTGATGTTTGCTTATATATCTCTTACTTTAGGGGATACGCCCCAACTTTCTTCTTTCTATATTTCATCTAAGGTGCAGTTCCAGGGAACCTTAGTATAAAAACATCTTCCTTTTCCATTCTCTTTTTTCTTTATTCTTCCCCCTCCCTAATACATCATTACTACTTTGGAATTAAACTTTTAACCATTTCATATCATTATGATAGTTTTTTATAATGCTTATAAAGATCTAATTGCCTAATTCTGGATTATAGGTATTGCTTGGTCTTTCAGGAGTAATTCTTGTCATGCTGTCCGTCCTTGGATCTGTTGGAATTTTTAGTGCTCTTGGTGTAAAATCTACTCTGATCATCATGGAAGTTATCCCATTTCTTGTTCTAGCTGTAAGTTTTCTTTTGCTTATAAAGTTGCTGGATGATAGCTCAGTGAAACGTTTGTGATGGTGTTCTAGATGCTTCATAGAAATACGCACATAAAAATAAATTAATGGAAAAAAATTATTCTAAATTTATTCAAGCGATTAAAAGGAAAAAATTAGAGCAGAAATAGGAGAATAATAAGGAATGGAGAGAGAATATGTTCTCAACAGACGGTGAAGATAAAGGAAGAGTTATTTTCAATAACCCGTGCCTTGATGTGGAGATGGGAAATTACCGTAAAGTTTTCTGTCAATAGTAGAGTGAGAGTCAACCCAAAACTCATCCACAAAAAAAATTAAATATTAACATGATAAAATGTCTGTAAGTGATCTTGATTTATGATCTCAGGTGGGTAAATAGGTCTGGTTCAGATTCAAGGTTGAAGCTTTCCTACCCAAACCAAGTAGGCATGTGTATGGACTACAGACACACCTGATTATCCATTTTAATTCAATCATGCCCAACACGAATGTCTTTATGTTCTCATAGAGCATGCCCATTCTCTGATGCTCATGAGTACATACCTTCATAAAATGGCTGAAAATCATTTTTATATATTCGCATTAAGTAAAATAATTTTTGTTACTTGGTTTAATACAAAATATTAAGTATTCCGTGCTTTTTATGAATATTTTCGAGTTGATGGAAATCAGAAAGATAAAAACGAATATATTTTTTTAATTGAAGTTGAGATAAAAGAAAAGCTTGTAGGTATGCTAAATTATTGAATTTTGATTTGTTTAATTACATTTATTTACTACTTTGCTTAACAAATATGTAAACAATATACTGTAACTTTTGGAGCTTGAAACAAAACAAGCATATGGAGCATTACTGGGAATTATCGTTTTCTTAATATACAAATATTTTGTTCACAAGCAAGATT
>Ga0209282_1000730_pt1 | contig 16524 bp, 11 predicted proteins | sample Mtrugardesep15_FD_187529 | JGI IMG/M metagenome (GOLD analysis project Ga0209282, IMG submission 187529) | Root nodule microbial communities of legume samples collected from California, USA - M. trunc garden sep15 (SPAdes) (version 2) | ecosystem: Host-associated > Plants > Roots > Nodule...
CATTCTTTTACATAAAATCGTATAAATCAAATAACAACACCACAAATTCATATAATCATTTAAAAATTCAAATAAATATTCCAAAACAACTAAAAATAGTAAAATAGAAACTAGAGCGTTACACTGATAGGGCTTCCCGTTTGTAGAACTAACGTGAGGGAGAGTGTGAGTTGAGATACTTCAGATTCATGGATGAGTTAACCTAATGGAACTCTGGCACTTCATAGCCTTAGGAAAAAATGGAAGACCAATTTAAGTTCATGCTTCAATTACCTTTGAATTAACAAGACTCCGCAAGTAAGGATCACTGTGCGATCAACAAGTGCAGTTAGCCATCAGAGAGATAGACCTAAATCAACTAAGAGAGTAAGACCCCGCACGTAAGGATCACCATGCGACGAGCAGGTGCAACTTGACGACCGACTATGATAGTAACGTCCCACGGCCTCATCACATAGATAGCTCGCTTAGAATAATTAGATACAACATATATGTTATTTTAAATATCCAACAAGTAAATAGGGGGGATTCGAAGAATCCTTTAACCATTGTTGCATTTCTGTAGCAAAAAACAGGTAACTTTCTTTGTTGCAAACATATAAAAATTGCAATGTCTCAACCATTAACTCTTTATTTTATATTGTCAACTTAAAATAAGTAACGCAAATTGTTTGGACGAAACGACAGTCCCTGTGGATACGATACTCACTTATCAATTTATTACTTGATTAACAATTTGGTACACTTGCCTAATACGACTATAAAATTTTTGACACCGTTGCCAGAGATTATTGATATTTTCGACTAAGCAATTTAAGTTACTTATTTGCTTTTCTGTTCTGTTAGTATGAGTTGGGAATTTCCCAACGAACCCCAAGATGGGATGAACTGATTCCTTTTTGAAATTTGCGCAAGAAAGATACGCTTGGATGGTGGAAGCTGTCCAAGCAGCCTTAGCTGAAACCCAGTGGCACTTTGAGAAGTATGCTGAGGTTGACATATAAGGCGCAGAAGAACAACTTTCTCTAATTGAAGGTATTACTGATAATTTTATTGAGATGAGAGAGATTGTTGTCGCAAAAGCTTAAAAAGCTCAACGTGAATTTACACAAGAGACTAAACCTAGTAAAATGCAACATCTCTCTCAAATTACTAATGATATTAAAATTACTAATATTTCTAGGATAGGTAACCTCACTAATAATAAAAGCAGTTATACCCCGATTGAAACTGAAAAGTTAAGATCGTGTGTTGAATTGTATACTATTAACTATCTGTTTCAGAAGTAATTAGTTAGTAACTAGCGAAAGATATCGAAAGAGAGTTGACCCTAATAGTAAGTACTTAAGAGGTGACATTACTAAGATTGAGTAGTAACTCTGTTGTGTTGAACAAGCGACTTCAAACACACAAGAGGGGGATGAATTGTGATCTTTAAGAAATGATTAAAATAAGCACTTAAAAAATGTTTTAACCAATTAAAATTAAGTGTTTATAAAGGTTTTTAATAAAGATGAAAACTAGAAAAATTTTGCTGAAATAAATAACAAATGAAGTACAAGAGATAAGGGATGAGAGAAAAGACACCATAAAAATGTATCATAGTTCGGCCTAAAACACGAAGGCCTACGTCTAGTCCCCAAGAAAAAGCCCATTGAGATTTTCACTAATTACCTAACTTTGAAAAGGGATAAGCTAGTAACCTTTACAAATAACGACCACTCTCCAAACAAATCCTTTGTAGAAGAGTTTCTAAACCCAAGAGATATCATTTCTCTTGAAATATTGGGATCGCACCCAATACAAATAAAACTTACAACAATGAAATAATACACCAAATGTGTAGATATAACAAATTGAAGCACAAGTACTACAACTCAACTATGTAGTATAAAATAGCTTTCAAGATAATAAATTAACAAGTGTAAAAATAATGAGAGTGATGAAATAATATTTTTGACAATGTTTAGTGCAAATATGAGCTGTGTCCAAACGCTAGCACAAGTCTCCTATTTATACAGAAACCGCTAGCACAAGTCTCCTATTTATACAGAAAATGGAATGAAGAAGGAGACCAACTTTAGCCTTCTTCCAACGGTAACAAAACCAAAGTTCATTGCCAAATATAACCGAGTAAATATGTCATTTCTCTTAGTGAGGTCTCTAGTCTCTTTTTTAATGACATTTTTGGGGCTAGTATGCTTAAAAACATTCATGTAACTCTGTAGTTCTTTTCGTTTTTTGGACGTCAACCCTCTTTTATTACCAAAATAAAAAAATATGCCATTATAACGAAACTAGCCGCTAGACATAATAATCTAATAACCTTGGCAATGTATAATCTTAACAATGAAAGCAAACAAAGCCAATGGTAAAGGAAAAAAAAAGGATTTTATGCCAACGGTCAATATAAAAATTGTTCAGAGAAAAGAAAAACTATTTAGCTCAATTAAAACTCAGTCAACTAGTATCTTCAAATGGCATAAATTATTGCAGTCATGTTATTCTAAAAATAGAGACCAAACCAAATGCATGCCAAAATTATTTTTACTGTCAAAACCAATTATGCGATTTCCAAAACAATTTATGACTTTTCATGAAAAAATATTTTTAAGTAAAATCACATTTAAATGAAAATTATTTTTTTGACAAAATTTAAATGAAAATTATTGTGAGTGTGTGATTTATTTTTTTTAGAGCTTTTTCTACTACTTACATAAAAGTCCTAATACAAATAAAAAATAAACCCAAGATTTGATAGCTTGAATTTCTTTTCCGTTTTTTGCATTTTGGTCTTTTAGGACTTCTTTTATCAATCATCAAAATTAATGTATTCCTGTCAAGGCATATATTCACATGTTGAACCTAGGATGTAATTGGTTAGTAATTAAGGAAACAAACGACTCCGGGGAATAAGTTTAGATAGTATTGTTCTCTTAAACCCTTAGGAAGGTAGACATAGATTAGGGCTGCTCGTTTGTAGAACCACTAAGTAAGTGAGAGAGAGTGTGCTAAGATTCATAGATAGGCAGACCTAATGAAACTTTGGCCTTCATTGCCTTGGGAAAAACTGGAAAGCCAGTTTAAGTTTATGCTTTCAATTACCAAAGAGACGGTAAGACCTCGCACGTAAGGATCACCATGCGATCAACAGGTGCACCTAGACTTAGGAGGGATATACCTAGTTAACCAAGATTTATAGACCCCACACGTAAGGATCACCGTGTGATCAACATGTAAAGCTTCCAACCTTCTAGGTTATTCACATCTCAATGACCTCATCACTTGTTTAGTCTACCAAAGATAGATACGCGACATTAACGTTATTTAATATCCAACAATATAAACAGAGGGTATTCGAAGAATTCTAACCGCTGCTTACTTTTCTACAACCAAAAACAGGTAAACTTGCTCTGTTGCAAACAAATATAAATTGCAAGCTTTCTAACCCTTAACTTTTATATCTTCAAACTTACAAAATAAAGTAACGCAATTTGTTTGGACGAAACAACAATCATGTGGATACGATACTCTACTTATCACTTTATTACTTGGTAAACGATTTGGTACACTTACCTAATCCGCACATCATGCTTGCAGATACCTTTCGTTCCATTGCGAAGACTTATTGCCACTATTGCCTCTCATCCATCGTCATCGGACATATCATTTGGCACTAGAAGCAAGGGAACATTCGCTAACCTCCACGGTCTAACAATCCTCCACCATAACTGTTTTCTGTTACGTGTTCCTCCATTGTAACTGTTTTTAGTTACACATTCCTCCACACAATGGTTGACAGTTACTACTCCATCTCCTGAAGTAATGGCCGAAACTCGTAGGAGAACCATCCCGAGCCGCTCCTCCCCCGTGCAATAATCACGTCATGTGGCTCAAATCCTTCAAAATCGAACGATTCCGGTTCTGGAACCAGTGAATCAAGAAAGAAATGGAAATGACACTGTCTTCAATGCAACGATCAACGTTTGTCCTCCCCTAGCGATGGATACAACACTATTTCTTCCACCTCCACCGTGCACGGAAGAATTTCCAATTCCTCCACCACCGGAAACGAACAAAATCTTGATGAACTTGGTGAATTTACTCCAACAATATAATATAACTCGAACACGTGGAGAGAAATCATAAAAAGGTTTCAACGGAAATCACTTTGCAGATCAAGGTTGCTCTGTGAAATAAACGCCATGAAATTCCGGCGGCAGTAGATGACACCACGACCATTCTAGCGAATCGTCGCAAAGGAGGTTGAAATCCTTCCGACGGTTCAGAAAACGAGACCATGAGCTACTTCCCCCACCATATTCGATGAGGTAGACTTTCAGACCACCATAGAAGGAAAGACTCTCCCCCACACCAAAACCGTCGCAAGAGTCCTTTCACCCGAAGAACGAAAGGATCTCCTATCTATTCAGGGACGGTGAAGTATGAGCTGCTCTTCGTGACACTGAATGACGACACCAGGGGAAGATAGACTGCGAGAAGCAGACAAAGAGGAACGTGGCCACGCTAAGCGCTGCTACTTGTATCAAAGAAGGGAACTCGAAGGAAGTCATCGGGAGGTTCACTCGTGGAAGCATTGAGGCTCAGAGCGCTCACAACATTTCAAAGCACACCACCTTCGAAAGCAATATTCGCGAAGATTGCAAGCCTAAAATGAGTCGGAATTCAGATCGACAAAAGGCATGATGATCTGGTGGCCCGTGTTTCTCGAAAGGAGAAACAAGTTAGGAAAACATCCAAACACAAACCACCCGGAAAGGGCGCCACCAACCACCTAAGCGGTATGTATACCCTCTTAAATTCGTCATGAGAAACTATCATCCACGAATGCATCAACATAGAGTTCAATGAGGCAGGTATCATACCTCCTAGACCCTTGAGGTAATCTGTAAGGATAAACAGGCGATATACTGCCACTACCACCGATCCAATGGTCACAACACCGAAGACTCCTACCAGCTCCCGGATGCGATTGAAGAAATAACAAAGAAAGGGAGTTTAAGCCAGTTCATTATGGATGCACGACATGGAGACAGAAGTTAAAGAGAAACCCCACCAGACGAGGTTGTGTAATCCGACGGACCTCTGAACCAAAGACGCTATGGAATTTTCTCGCCTCCAAAGGGGCAGGAAAATGCCAGAGGAGAGGGGAACCAGTAGCCACGACAGTCAGAGTGATAATAGGGAGAAATGATTACGCATTTTCCTGGACGCCCGAAAGGGAGCACCCAAGAGGAAGGCCACTGATTTGATTTACTATTTTACTTTCACTAAAATCCCTTTAAACATTATACTTTTATCCCGATTTCACCTAATAAGGACTAAGTCTCTTGATTACTCATCATTTCAATTTATCATTCGAAATATATTATGTTATCACTAACCCATCATCACTCGACACTCTAACCACTACTCCCACCCAATTTCCCTACGTATTAACAACATCTTATTTTTTCTTAAGTCAACAACATTACTTAAAAAAAATTGTGAAACTTTGTGATCCAGGACAGTGGTGGTGTGAGGAGCTCTTCCACACCATCGTTTCGGGTTGCACCGAACTTGGTCGCCGATGACACTTTGTGGCCCCCTTCTAGGTCAGAGAAAGCAGTCATCGCCGCCCTTGGTGACGAAATGCTCTGTGGTTGGAGCGTTTTCAGGTGGTCATTTTAGATTAATTTGTTGGTTATACACAAACCGTTGGGTCGGAACAATTTATCTAGTTGTCGATTGACGTTCTTCCCCTTTCAGTTGTCTTTTTTTTCTTTTTTTCTTTGGCCCCATCTCTCTTGGGTTCTTGCTGGTTTGATTTTTCTAGCATTGGGTTCTTGATATGTTCCAAATCTGTTGAGATTTGTATAGTCCAATGTTTACGAGATTGCGTCGGCCGTGCCGGTAAGTTGTGGATGGTCTTAAATCCGCTTCAATCCGTTGTGATTGAACCTGGATAGATTGGATAGAAATGGCATTTAATTTACTGTTGTGGTAAGAGTGAACTATAGGTGTACAAACTTGTTACTGTGTTGGCAGTTGAATCGAGTTCTAGCACCATTTGAAATGGCCATTCGCTATATGACTAGGACTGTGGGGCTCCAAAGAGTGTTTTAGTTTGTTGCCATTTGCAGGGAGTTTATAGTACATGGACCTACTTCAGTGTTGACAGATGGTCCATTCACTGTGCTGAAGACTTTTTATTAGTTTTAGGATTAATTAGTGGCATACATATCCACTTACGTTGTTTTAAATTGTTGTATTTTCCGCTTGGGTCGACTTACACTTTTGTGTGGATTTACTGGGTTAGATTTATGTCCCCCCCCAAATTATTTTGTTTTGTATTTTACTTTTTTTAATAATATATATGAGCACAAATGATTAGAGTATAGTTGGGATACCATCTATTTACTAATATCATTGAGCTCTTAATTTAGCAACAAAAAAACGTAAATCAAACGTATATTTATGGTAACATGAAAGAACACAAATTTAACGAAGAATTATCATAAGAATAAATAAAAACACTGGAGGTTAATGACTCCTTACTCACTACCCACATGAATATATTACCCTTGGATTGAATAAAACTCCCTCTTACCTCAATGTTTAGCAGCAACGGTGAATTCTACAGTTGAATCTCTCCCTAGATTTCTCTTTATGCTTCCTTTGCCTCCTTTCCTCCAAAACCCTAGTTTGGTTTTTTATTGCTCCCTCATCTTTATCTTTTTCTATAACCACAAAATTCTCTAATGCCCTTCTCTAATTATAACCACTATATGAGTTTAATTTTCTCACATAATCTTTGGACATACTTGGTATCTGCATCCCTAGTCTGTTTACACTACCTGGCTTACTAATTACACCCCTTTTCTACTCATTTTTACCAATGCACCTCTGTTTGAACTCTACTTTCTCATTATTTATAATTTAATTAATGATATCTAACAATAAATTACTAACAATCATAATACTAATATTATCTAATAATAATACTAATAGATTATTATTTAAAAATTGGGGTATTACATATATAACATTAGTTTTCCTCACCCTGCTACGAAAGTCTGGATATGAAATAAAAAATAAATAAATAAAAGGGTGGTAAAAAAAAAAAAAAAAAAAAAAAAAAGAAGAATGAACACTAATTACGACCAATATTTTCATGTGAGATCTATTCGATGAGTTAAAGAGACAAACATGATACATCAATATACTAAAGAGATATTTAATCATTAATATAAATATAATGAAGGATTTCTTGCAATAACATAACTATTTAAAACTAATTAATTAATTTAGTTAAATATATCACGATGGTTTTAACTATATAAAGTGATAAAACAAATTTATATTTGTTACATTGAAAAGTTGAAGGAAAAAAAAATATGTCTGACATTCTCAAGTTTGTGTATATTGTGATCCTATTTGTTTATCAATTTCTTGTTGTAGCCAATGATGAAAGTACGCTCGTTATCATTTTTTAGATTATATTATGCACAATATTTCACCCCTTTTCAATAATATTTCTTTTTCTTATTTTACATACAGAAAATTGTGTTTCTGACTCTGATTGTTATAAGATTTTTCCTTTGCCTCGTCATGTAATTATGAAGTGCATTGAAGATCAATGTCATTTTCTTGGATTTGAGGTAAAAAACTATTTATCTATTATGTCTAAATCTTTCATTCTTTTTGTTCAACATAATGTTATTAATCTTATTATTTCTCTCACACTTTCATATATTTCTATGAGCTTGTAATTTATTTGATAGCCTTAGAAGCATGTTAAATTTCTTGCCAGTAAAGTTGTATTACTGGCAAGAATTTATGTTAAATTTAATTTGACACCTTCATGTCATGTGATTCCATTCTTATATATATATATATATATATATATATATATATATATATATATATATATATATATATATATATATATAAAAGGCGGGATATGTTTATTTCATAAATAATTTTTAGAATCTTTCAATTTTTTATTTTTGAGATGATTTACTCCATTGACAGCTCATTATAAACAATGAATTTCGCTAATCTAACCTCCGATCATTTTTATAAACTTGATTTTCATTGTATATCTTTACCATGTTATAGATGCAAAGTATCCATTGGCAATCAATGACTAATCCCAACACGAGAATTTTATTTGTCATTTTAGCCGGGTCTCTATAACTGCCCGTTTTTCGCTATGATTGTTTTATTTATTATATGTATTTCTATGTGTTTAATTGCTTGCTTGTGTGTTTGATTTGGGGTTAGTGAATTTTTAGCCGAGAAGGATATTTTGGTCTTTTAGGACTAAGGGTATTTTAGTAATTTGAGGGAGTGAGGATAAATTAGTCATTTTAGAATATAGAATTTTTTAGTTTTTAGTGAGGATAGTTATTTTAATTAAGTTCTAATAACTTGTGGTAATTATTTTGAGATGAAAATTATTCGATATTTTAATGAGTTAATGAGTAGTAACTTTTTAGAATTAATTGGTAAGAGTTTGATGCCCATTGTGAATAATAGTAACCTAGCCCAATGAGGAGGAGTATATATACATAACTCATGAGTGGAAATTAGGGTTAGAAACATTTCACACTTCACACAATAGATAGGCTAGAGGGGAGATTGAGAAAGAATGGAAGAATACAAGAGAAAGATGAAGACCCATTTGGAGAGAAGTGAAGAGGAAGCAAGAAAATCACAAAGGGAGTGAAGATTCTTGGAGATTAGCTTAGCTTTTGAGGAAACAAGGTACGGGGGATAAGTTTGCTCTACTAAATAAGCTATAATCTAGTTTTTCACTTATGGATCATAATTGCTTTTGAATGAATTATGAATTTGATGATTTTTTATGTTAATTTTTGTGCTCATAATTATGTGGTAAATTTGGGTATATGAAGATTGTTGAAAACATGATGTTGATGCTTAGTTTTCATTGTTGATGTGTGTTGAAGTGATTACCTTGAAAATCTGGCTTAACTTAGTGAAAATGATGATGTTGTTGTTGATAAATGATGAATTCATGACTTACGTGATATGAATGTTGTTGGGTATATGTTGTTGATGAAAATTCATGAATTTGATGATGATAATTGTGAAGTTTGAATTGAATTGAATTGTGGAGTTTTGGTGAAAAATGAGTGTGGTGATGAAAACTTAGTGATTAAATTATATGAATTCATGTTTTGATTCACTTTAATGTTATTTTGATGCATGATAACTGTTGGTGAAGTTTGGGTAACGTTTTTGGGTCAATGGGAATCAAAATTGAGGTTTTGGGAAAAATTGGTGTGAGTTCCCGAAAGGAACCCAAAATTCTGGGTTCCTGTTGCTGTGTAACTCACCGTACAAGCAACCACTCGCCGTGGCGAGTGACGCAGGACATAACCCACAATTTTGGAGGTTCCGGGAAGTAGGGGCTGTTTTCGGACATCCCCAAGTGTTCCTTTTGATGTGTTTAAGTGTTGTTTTAACTCATGAAGCTACTGGAACATCATTCAATTTGGATTAAATTGGTTTTATAATTTTGAGACGAACTTTGAGTGAAAATACTCATGAACTTGGAATTTTCCGAAACTTCGTTTTATTGATTGAATTGATGAGGTTATGACTTGTTTTTCTATAACTATGGACTTAGAATAACCTAATAGGTTGGTATGAACATGAACTTGGATTTTGGAAAAAAAAGTCAAAAAGAGACGAACTTTGAGATTTTGAGAAAAAGGAGGAATTTTGTGAGATGAATTTGCTATGATTGATTAACTGAGATGTTAGGTGATACATAGTGATTTTTGTATGATGAGTAATAACATGATATCCTACTTTTGTTGTAAAAATTGAAAATAGGCGATTTTGTGAAAATAGACTAACGTTGTCAAAATGAGGTTTTATGAATGGTAAACTTGTAAATGGCTTTGAAATCATGATACTATGATGATATAAGAATGAATGAAAGGAATGATGGGTGTATAAATGTTGGTTATCATGATGTGGTTAATTGTCGTCTATTGTGTGAAATTTTCTTGGTGCAACGATGTTGTTTTTCCTTGAGGTGATAATTATTGATGATGATTATGATGATAACTCTTTTACTGATTATGACTTCTTGATTGTGTGGCTGTAAATGTTTGATAATGCAATGGTGGGTTTTGGTGAATATATTATATGACAGAGTAATTATATAATATAGTGTTATAAAATTTCGCATTGTCGAGTCTTTACGTGTATGTCCACGCATTCATAGTCATGTCAAGTCTTTGGTGAAGAACATAACTAGAGGGAGTTGCGTTAGAACGTAATTGGAGGGGATTACTTTGTGGATATTCGGTAATAGTTATCTCCGATTCGAAAATATTGGTACCACATGCATGTAAAGGTGTCTAGAACATAGCATGCACTTGAGATTTGTGAAACGTGTCATACTTGACTATGTGATTTGGTGATTATGTGCATTGGTGAGATTTGATGAATGTTGTGAATATGTGGAAACGTGAACTTGTATATGTTGCTTCATTGTTGTTAGTATACTTGAAGAATTTTGTAGATGTAATTATTCAATGTTGTGTGATTTGATTAAGAGTTATTTTATTGAACATTGAAAGCTGAATATGTCGTTATGCATTATTTGATTATATGTTTATTATATGGAGTATAATCTAACCCTTAATGGTCGTTTGGTTTACCGTCTGCCTATTTGTACGAATAGATAGACGGCGTGCAGGACTGATTCTTTTATTGCTTGTGAGTTGCTTGAGGACTAGCTTTGAAGCTACCTCTTTTTCTAATATATGCTCGAGGTCTAGTTTAAGACTCTGATTAGGGTGTCAGACTTATGCTATTTATTTATGTCTTGTTGAGACTTGTTGCTCATTTATGTATGAGACTTGAGATTTTAGGGTTGGAGATGTATTATGAGACCATAAACATGGTTGTTAAGATTTGTTTTATGTTATTGAGATAATATTGTATGATGATTTTCCACTTCGAGCTTTTGAAAACATAATTATACATGTTTTGAGTTAAATGAAGATGTATCATTTGAACTCTTTTGACTAATTGAATTATTTTCATGATTTACTACATTAAAGGCTTTAGGGTGTTATAGTCTCCCTTTCTAACCATATTTTATGTAACCACAAGATTTGAACACGCCACCTTATTTCAGACATGTGAGTCTAGTTACACCCATACCAACATATATAATGTTGGTTGTCCTCACCCTATTACAGAAGTCTAGATATGAAATAAAAAAATAGATAAATAAAAGGTTGGTAAAAAAAAGAATGAACTATAATTACAATCAATGTTTTAATGTGAGATCTATTCGATGAGATAGAGGGACAAACATGATACATTAATATACTAAATAGATATTTGATCATTATTCTAAATATAATGAAGGATTTATTGCAACAACATAACTATAAAAAAAACTATTTAATTAATTTAGTTAAATATATTATAAAGGTTTTTTACTATATAAAGTTATGAAACAAATTTATATTTGTTACATTGCAAAGTAGAAAAAATATGGTTGACGTTCTCAAGTTTGTGTATATTATGTTCTTATTTATTTATCAATTTCGTGTTGTACCCAACAATGAAAGTACGCTGTTTATCATTTTTTAGATTATATATTATGCACAATATTTCACCTTTTTTTTTAATAATATTTCCTTTTCTTATTTTATGTTCCAGAAAATTGTGTTTCTCACTCCGATTGTTTTAAAAAATTTCCTCAACCCGTTCATGTAGTTATGATGTGCATTGGAAATCGATGCCATTTTTTCTGAATTTGAGGTAACAATTATTTATCTATTATGTCTAATCCTTTCATTCTTTTTGTTCATCATAATATTATCAATCTTATTATTTCTCTCACACTTTCTTATATTTCTATGAGCTTGTAATTTCTTTCATAGCCTTAGAAGCATGTTACACATATTTATTTTTTTAATTATATCTCTACTATATATAAATAAAATAGTCCCTTTTGGCTCTTTAATTAGGGCTGACTTGTTTCTTTCTAAGATGTTTCGTGGCACTGCCCAGGATTGTGCAAGAAGACTATCGACCACGATGCCCCCAAGATAAAACAACCCAGCTACAACTTTTTCGGAGTCCTACTGCACTGTAGGATCCTTTCTGGAAATACACCTTCAAATATGGTGCTAATAAGACCACTATAATATGGCATTGATACCACTCTATTATGGTACTGATAGACTTTTAGCAAGTGTACTAAAAATGCATCAAAGTAATAAAAAAAAGTTCGTATCCACGAGGACTGTGTTAATCTCAATTTGGCAATAAAGTAAATATTTAAGATGTATAAATTATTTTGTAAAAGTATATTTGATTTGATTGAATAAATTTAAATAACAGAAAATATAGATTCAGTTAGAAAATATAAATTCGTTTAGAAAATATAGATTCAGTTAGAAAATATAGATTCTGTTAGAAAACATATATTCGGTTAGAAAATAAAGATTTGATTAGAAAATATGAAGAGAGATGAGATCAGGTCTTTCGAATCCTCTAATGTTCCCCTAATTGGTATACTGCACTCTATTCTTATGAATGATTCTCTAGTCTCACGATAGTTAACAAATTAGTCATAATCAATCCCTTGAGTTAGGACCCTCTTCTTAAACTACAACCCCTACTTCCTTAGGTGGTCTAATAATCTTCGAAGGATTAAGCACGTTAACTTAATATCACTAACAAACGATTATCCATTCCTAGTCTAACCATGTTTATTAGAACATTTCAATGAGGTCTAAGTTGAAAGCTAGCGTCAGTAGTCATTCATTCTCACTAAATCATGTTTATATTTGATCAGGATATTAAAAACATTAAGAACAATTGAATTGAATAAAAACTAGTTTGTCATTCACAAATAATAGAGTTTCATCACATCAACATGGATCAATTACGGTTACACAGAATCATCTCAGACCTAATCTCTAAGTGATTTAGCTACTCATAATTGAGTTTACAAATAGCATAATCAATGAAAGAATTAAAACATACCTAAACTGATAAAAGGATGAAGAAATCACCCTCCTAGCCATCTCTGGATGTCAAAATCACACTTTGCTCTCCAAGATTCGTAACCCTTGTTTCTGGAACTGACTTCTGTTTAAATAGGAAATATTTTCTGAGTGAAAAATCGCGCCATGCCAAATAAAATCACGCCACAATTTCTTTGAAACCCTAGGATCCTTCCAGATCCTTCAGCAAAATCGCGCCACGCCACATAAAATCATACCACGATTTCAATGGCAAAACCAAACCTTCATTCTGGTCACAAAATCGTGGCACTCCACAGAAAATCGCGTTATGATTGCCAATTTCCAGCACTTCAAGAATTTCTGCTTTTCACACCCCTGGTTACCTCATACTGCCTCAGAACTCTATCAAAATGTCAAAATAAGTCCTAAAAAATACGTAATGACAACATGTCATCACAACCCCACACTTGAACCATTCCTTGTCCTCAAGGAATTTATTTGCAATATTGACAATCGACAGTAAAATAACAATTACCTGATCAAGTGATAGTACACAAAAGTTCATCTCCCTACTAGCTAAAAATGAGCTAGTTTCACTTGCTTGCATCCATCAATTCACAACTCCACGCAACAATATGATAAGGGTTCACACTCAATTAACATGCATGTCTACATATTACCATACGCTTGAAAAGTTTCTAAACGTCAATCAAAATCAATGTCATTACACACTTTAAGGTCTTTAGGGGTTATAACGGGGCTTTAGGTGAAGGTGGGATAATATTTGGATAAGTAGGCTACACAAAATTTGAAGTAGGCACTCCTACAGAAATTAAAGCATGGATTCAATCCCTTCATTCACCCTTTGAAACAATCAATTGTAAAGGTACTAGAGAATACTTGTAACTTGTTGGGACAATCGAGTTTAAAGTTACTCAGATGGATGATTGAAATCGAAGTGATACCATTTTTTTTTTGAAAATTAACAATCTCGGACACAATGGAGAAAAATTTCTTCATAATGGTCGCACCTAGTACAGGTAGAAGATGTTGAAATGTTCCTATGATTAAGTAGAGAAAGAGTGGGGTCGAAGAATGACAAATCCAATATGAAAAATTAGATTTTTTCCGGAATCTTTAATTAACAAATCCAATACCAAGAGTGGTTATTGTTGGGGGTGTTATTGTTATGAGAAATCAACCATCGATATCCACTCTTTGTAGTATAGCTAGCATTTTTATTACTTGACCAGATAAATATATCTTTTATGGCATCATTAAATTTTAAATGCATGTTATTGATGGTGTTGGACACAATGGGAGGAAGGGAAGTGTAAAGAACTTGAGTATGAGGGTTGTTGGAGGATATGACATCTTTGACAGAAGTGAATGTCATGGATGCTAACACATGGTACCAAAGCCCCTAAGTAGACAAGAGTGCTGCACGAGTTAAGATCTTCTCAATTAATAAAAATAAATGGAGAATGTCATTTAGTAAGAGATACACACATAAAAAGTTTGTGTGTTCCACCATCATTAATCATTTTTTTGTTTTTTATGTGTTTTTATCTCTCCAAATGAAACAAATGGAGAAAAACATAAATGGAGAGGATCATAACTCCCAAAGATAATACCAAAAAGAAGTGATATATGAGCATGTGCGTTCTAACTTTAATGGTAATATCTAATAAACACTCAATCCCCCTTTTTTAACGGAATCCACTGGTCATCTATCAATAACTAATAATCAGTTTTTTTGGTCAAGTAGTCTAGTGGCTAGAATTTACCTTTTTTAAGGTGAATAAGTGGAGTGTCGAGGGTTCGAACTCCGATCCCTGCATATAACAATGCATGTTCCTGCCAACTAAGCTATGTTCTAGTAAACAACTAATAACCAATTTTTATTGATAGGTAGCTTGTTTTTTATTCTCTCTTTTTCATTATGTCACAAAGTTTAATTTTCCTTTTAGCAATGGGGTGTTTAACCCACTTTACACCCTTTTGGAGAGATTTTGGGACAACAGTACAACACAGCATTGAAGGGTTTAATCTATCACAATTTCTATTTAGTCCATAATCTCTCTTTTTTAAATTATCCTCACTCTTTTCAGCTACGTTATAGAAAAAAAATTCTCTTTTTAAATTCTTTGATTAATTGATGTATTTGATTTATAATATAATTTTGATATTATTTAATAAATAAATCAAAAACAAAATATTTCTTTATTATAATAATAATAGTAAGTATTTTCTTTTGTTTCAAGTGTCTTACCCGTGTACCCTGAGTCATTATTTTATAATTCCTCTTAATAGAGAAGAGTAAACATGTTTTAGTTTTTTTAAAAATATTCAAAAAGTTACAACAATTATGATTGTATTGGTTTTATTATTTTTTTCTTCTTATAATAAAGACATGAGTTGTATGGTTTATGACCAATTTTAGGGAATATGATACATGCATATAAGTAATATAAGTTTAATTGTGTCCATATGCCAATTGCGGACGGATCATATAATTGTGAATCGAGATTGACGAACACCAAATGCACGTTCCATGTTAAGAGTCCCATCGGATAGAAGATGACGAGACAATGTCTTTATAAGTGGAGACAATCCTCACTTTTCAAGTTAGTTTTGTGAAGTTGTGAAAGATCCGACCAGAATTTCTAAGACTCCACATCACATCCTTTCTTACATCATACACAAATTAATATTTATCATTCGATCAATAAGTTTTTTTTTAACAAAAGATCAATAAATTTTATCATTAAATTAGATGAAATATTATATGATTTATTAATGGTTTCTCATGTATTTGTTTTGTATAGTAGAACTTTTTCCTTTTTTGTCTTTTTCCTGTCAGACATATGCTTGAAAAACACTCCAAGTAATATAGAACTACACATCCACCTAATAGATTCGAAAAGCAACAATGGAGTCTCAACAATCCCATGACCAACTTCATGTAATTTTTCTTCCATTTCCAACTCCTGGTCATATGATTCCAATGATAGACACCGCAAGACTATTTGCAAAGCATGGTGTTAATGTTACCATCATCAGTCATCACTACACATGCCAATGCTTCAACCTTCCAAAAAACCATAGACAGTGACTTCAGTTTAGGATACTCCATCAAAACTCATCTTATTCAGTTCCCTTCAGCTCAAGTTGGTCTCCCTGATGGTGTTGAAAACATCAAAGATGGAACTTCACTTGAAATGCTTTGTAAAATTAGCCGTGGAATATGGATGCTTCAAAGTCCAATTGAGATTCTGTTTCAAGATCTTAAACCAGATTGCATAGTCACTGATATGATGTATCCTGGGACTGTGGAAGCTACAAATCTAAGCATTCCAAGGATTCACTATTACAGCTCAAGTTACTTCTCCAACTGTGCCTTTCATTTGATCATGAAGTATACACCTCATGATAATTTAGTTTCTGATACACATAAATTTGCTATTCCTGGTTTGCCTCATATCATTGAGAT
>Ga0209282_1000732_pt1 | contig 16518 bp, 14 predicted proteins | sample Mtrugardesep15_FD_187529 | JGI IMG/M metagenome (GOLD analysis project Ga0209282, IMG submission 187529) | Root nodule microbial communities of legume samples collected from California, USA - M. trunc garden sep15 (SPAdes) (version 2) | ecosystem: Host-associated > Plants > Roots > Nodule...
AGCGGCACCACCGGAAATCAGCGCCCCCATGGAATGCCCGGCGACATTGGCGCGGGTGATCCGCATATCGTCCAGAAAACGGCCGAACCACCCGACGAAATCCGTAAGCGTGCTGCCCGAAGGCAACCGTTCGCTGCCGCCATGACCAGGCATGTCGACCGCGATGACACGGTGCGTGCGGGAAAAGACGTCGATCTGCGGCTCCCAAGCCTCAAGCCGCATGCCGACGCCGTGGATGAGGATCAGCTCTTCTCCGGCACCGGCTTCGAAATAAGCCGCCCCACCCTCGGTCATCTTGCGAGGGAGCGCGGCAGCACCTGCCTTTGCAACATTGACCCGTGACGTGGTGGCAGCCTCGTGCATTGATGTCACCCTCAAACGCCGGCCGGGTTGGCGACATCCTGACCAAGATCCTGCAGATCCTGGTAACGATCGCCAATGCGGTGATGGGGCCGGCCGCCAACGGAAGCGCCGAGCGCCACGACAATCTCGTCCGCAGCCGGGGCATCGGGAATGGAAGTCTGTATGGTCAGATAATGCGAGCGGCGGCCTTCATCGTTCTTGTCCATCAGCGGGATCATGATCGGCGCATTGCCCGGACCACGGGTATTGCAGAAGGCGAGGTAAGACTTGGCGCCCACCGCCTGACGATAATGATTGCCGAAGCGCAGCGTGTGAATGAGCGCGGAGGCATGTTCGATTTCGCCATCCAGCCCGACAACCGCCGCCTTGCCATAGGCCTCCACGGCCTCGCCAGAGCCAACGGCATCAAGGATCATCTTCGTCAGCAGCTCCCCGAGCACAGGCGCACCGGCATGGATTTCCGGCTTGAGGTTTTCCACGAAGCCTTTTCCCGCCCAGGGATTTTTCACCACCGCAATCGCGCTGAACAGCTTCAGAGGCGTTGCGGCGGCCTTGCCTCCCTCAATCAACGTCGTTTCGACCTGCAGCAGGGTCTTGCGGATCTGGATGGACATGGGCGTTTTCTCCGTAAATATGATGTCTTATGGTATGCCATAATATATGACTGTCAAGTACCGCATGATTTTTCGTCAGAAAGTGGAAAATCATTAACATTAACAGATATTTATGACTTAAAATTCCGCGATGCTTCCGTCATAGGCGAGTTCATATAGCCTCGTCATTTCGGCAACTGTGGGCACTCGGGGGTTATTTGCCGGCGTACCCGAAGCAAGGCCCTGCCGCACCATTTCCGGCACAAGATCGAGATAGCGGCTCCTGTCGATACCGAACTCTTGTGGGGTCGGCACCTTCAACCGCCTGTTCAGGCCGAGGAAAGCCTCCACCAGCTTCGCACCGGAGACCTGATCGCTATCTGTCGCGGCGGCGGAGCCGAGCGCCCGCGCGGCCGCAGCATAATGCGGAAGAGCGGAATTCAGCGAAAACTGCGTGACCAGCGGCAGCACCATCGCATTCGACATGCCATGCGGTACATGGAAAAACGCGCCGACTGGACGGCTGAGGCCATGGATCAGTGCGGTCGATGTATTGGAGACGGCAAGCCCGGCATGGGTCGCGCCCAGCATCATCGCTTCACGCGCATCCCGGTCATCAGGGTTATCAGCCACTTTTTCAAGATTGGCGCCGATCAGCTTCAGGGCGGAAAGCGCCAGCGCCTCGGAATGGGCGTTACCATTGCGGTTGACCAGCGCTTCCAGCGCATGGGTCAGCGCATCGATGCCGGTATCGACCGTGACACGGTAAGGACATGTCAGCGTCAGCTCATAATCGATGATGGCCGCGACCGGCAAAGCGGCGGTGCCGAGGATCAGCATTTTTTCGCTGGCAGCCGTGTCGGTGACGACGGCGGCGCGGGTCACTTCCGAACCGGTACCGGCCGTCGTCGGAATGGCAATCACCGGCATGACGGCGAAATCCACGATCCGCGGCACTTTCAGGGCGCGCAAATCCTCCCCGCTCGTTGCAACGATGGCGCCCGCCTTGGCCGTATCCATGGCGCTGCCGCCACCAAGTGCGACGAGACTGTCATGGCCGCCATCGGAAATGCGTTTCACCAGGGTGGCGATGGATATATCCGTCGGGTCTTCCACGACGTCCGAGAACACGGCGGCCTCGATGCCTTCCTCGGCCAGCGCCTGCAAAAGCGCATCGGCATGGCCGAGCTTCTGCATTACGGGATCGCAGACCAGCAGGGGGCGATGGACGCCAAGCGATTTTACCACGGCGGGTAATCGAAATCGGCTGCCGCCGCCGATAAGCATTTCGCGGGGCATCAGGACACGGTTTATCATTGCGGTTCTCCGCCACTATCATTCTGCGTTGTTCGGAATGGCCGAAGCAGATTTACGACCCTGCTCCGGCATGCATGGGCCTAGTGGGCCAGAATTTTCGACAGGAACGAGCGGGCTCTTTCCGTCTTCGGATCGGTGAAGAAACTGTCGCCCTCACCGATCTCGACGATCTCGCCGCCATCCATGAAGACGATGCGGTCCGCCACCTTGCGGGCAAACCCCATCTCATGCGTCACCACCATCATCGTCATGCCCTCCTGGGCGAGCGAGACCATGACGTCGAGGACCTCGTTGATCATTTCCGGATCGAGCGCCGATGTCGGCTCGTCGAACAGCATCGCAACCGGGTCCATCGCCAGCGCGCGGGCAATGGCGACGCGCTGCTGCTGCCCGCCCGACAATTGGCCGGGATATTTTCTGGCATGCGCCGTCAGTCCCACCCTCTCCAGCAGCGCATTGGCCTTGGCCTGCGCTTCCGCCGGTGAGCGGCCCAGAACCTTCTCCTGCCCGATGCAGAGATTTTCGAGGATCGTCATATGTGGGAAGAGTTCGAAATACTGAAATACCATGCCCACCCTGGAGCGCAGTTTCGGCATATCGGTCTTCGGGTTGGTCACTTCCACGCCATTGACGGTAATGACGCCGTTGCCGATCGTCTCGAGTGCATTCACACATTTGATCAGCGTCGACTTGCCCGAGCCGGAGGGCCCGCAGATCACGACAACTTCACCCTTGGCGACATTCAGGCTGCAATTGGTCAGAACCTGAAAATGCGGCCCGTACCATTTATTGACGGATTGCAGTTCGATCATGCTGGTTGTTTGCGACATCAGACCGCTCCTTAATGTATGTCAGTCGACATGGGACCATAGGCCTTGCCGAAGCGCTTCTCGATACGGCGCTGAATGAGTTCCCAGGCGGTCGTCATGGCCAGATAATAAAGCGCCGCGACGGTGAACAGCTCCAGCACGAGGAACTTTTCCTGAATGAGCACCTGCGTGCGGCGCAGAAGCTCCTCCATGGAAATGATCGAGGCGATCGATGTCGTCTTCAAAACGCCGTTCACGGAGTTGCCAAGCGGCGGGATGATGATGCGGAAGGCCTGCGGGGCAACGATGTAGCGCATCACTTGCGCCTCGGTCATGCCGATGGCCCGCGCCGCATTGATCTGGCCCTTCGGCACGGCGGCGATGCCCGCCCGGACGATTTCCGACAGATAGGCAGCCTCACAGAGCGACAGGCCGATAAGGGTGGATTGCAGCACCGTCAGCTTGATGCCCATCTGCGGCAGGCCGGTATAGATGATGATGAGCTGCACCAGAAGCGGCGTGCCGCGAAAGATCCAGGTGTAGAAATAGGCCGGACCGGACAGGAACCGGTATTTCGACATGCGCATGACAGCAATGACGAAGCCCAGCGCAAGACCAGCCGTCATGGCAAACACCGTGAGGCCGAGCGTCACCAGCGCGCCCTCGAATAGATAATAATTCGTCAGATATTCGAAGAAACCTTCCCAGTTCCAACCCTTCACGTCTTTCTCCAATTCATGCGAGAACGGTCGCGGCGGGAGCTTTCCCGCCACGATGACAGTTCAGATGGGTGGAATTCAGCCTTCCGGGCCGAGAACGGCGAGGTCGCCGGGCGCCATGCTGACACCGTAGCCGCCCATCAGCTTTTCGAGCGAACCATCGGCCCTCATCTCCTTCAGGGCGGCGGAGACGGCGTCGGCCACGTCCTTGCTGCCGAAGGAGAGCGAACCGGGGGTGGGATACATGCCAGAAAGCGCATGGGTGAATTCGCCGCGATCCTGATATTGCTTGGCGACCGGATCGATGGAGACGGCCGCCTGCACCTGACCGGCGCGCAGCGCCTGATAGACGGTCGCATAATTGTCGAACAGGTTGATGGTCATCGGCGCGAGACCGCGCTTCTTGAAGTCCTCGTTCAGTTCCTTGATCTTGCGCTCGGCGTAACCGCCGATGTCGGTGCTGACAGCCTTGCCGGCGAGATCATCGACTTTGGTGATGGGATCGGAAGCCCCGACGGCTGTGGAAATGCTGATGGCGAGATTTTCATAGGGGATCATGAACAGGATCTTGCGCCGCTCCGCCGTCACGAACAGGCCGGCATTGATCATGTCCCAGCGGCCGCCCTGCAGGCCGGGCACCATCGTCGCATATTCCGTGCTGATATATTCGGGTTTCAGGCACAGACGTTTGGCAATCTCATAGCCGAGTTCAATACGAAGACCCTTCAGGACACCCTGCTGATCGGCATAGGCCATAGGCGGCAGGGTCGGGCTGGTGGCCATGACGAGATGACCGGGCTTGATGAGATGGTCGTCGGATATTTTCGGCGTGCAATCCTGCGCGACGGCGGCACCGGCGAAAAGAGTGACTGCGGCACCGGCCAAGAGGGCTTTGGCGCGCACGGCTATGCATTTCCGGGAAATCGGATTCCAGTTCATATTAAGCTCCGCTCTTTATATTATTGATTATGGCATACCATCACACCAAACGGTTTACCCTGTCAAGAAGCGGCTAATTATTTTTATAAATTATTGAAAAACAACGATAAAGAAAATAACCACACCCGAGCGGCTCCCGGCAGGGGAGCCACAAGAATGGATCGATTTCAGCCGAAAAATCCGTCAGTCGGCGGTTTGTTGCGCCGTCAGGACTGCTTCGGCAATGGCACAGGCGCTGGTCACATGATCGAGCGCGGCTTTGTAAGCGGCGTCACCGTCCCCCTTGCGGATGGCATCGACGATCTTCTCCATCTGCGCCGGACCGTCGGTGTCGCGGCTTTTCGTCTTGATCGTCATGGAGCGCAGATGGTTGATCCGCACCGTCAGCAAATTGACGACGCCCCAGGCGACATGCCGGTCGATCTTGCTGAACAGCGTCTGGTAGAAGGACGAGGTATGCGTGAGCACGCCCGGCATATCCTTGGCAACATAACTTTCGCGGATGTGCCTGAGCGAAACCTCCAGGGCCTCGACAATGGCGGGATCGCGGCGTTCGGCACAAAGACGCGCCGCCATTCCTTCCAGCGCACCACGGATTTCGTAGATCTGCTTGGCCTCGTCGAGATCGAGCAGCGCAACCATCGGGCCTTTATTCGGCAGGTTCGCCACCAGCCCTTCGGATTCCAGATGCCGAAGGACTTCGCGCACGATGGTGCGGGAAACACCGAGTTGGGCGCAAAGATCGCGCTCAACCAGACGGTCTCCCGGGCGGAAATAACCATTCACGATCGCATCCCGCACCTTGTCGAGCGCGAGTTCCCTCAGCGTCTTCGTCGGACGCTCAACGCGAATGGCAGTTCCCTGCAAAGCACCGGTCATGGTATCACCTCGTTTGGCACATCCCGCCTGCGCTCGCCGCACGCCGAAGCAGGTTCTGGCTCTTTATATTATGGCGTACCAACTTATTTAGCCGCGCATCATCTTCATGGCAACAGCCAAGGCGCGGCGGGCGGTCTGACCAGACCGAAAAACCTCATCCCATCCTTTCCGATGCATAGGAACCGGGACTGGGTGGAAACACCACCGTTCGGCTGCCGTTCAAAAAGACGCGCCGATGAATATGGGCGTGGATGGCACGCGCCAGCACCTGCGCCTCCACGTCACGGCCAAGCGAGACATAATCCTCAGCCGACTGGGCATGGGTGATGCGAACGATATCCTGCTCGATGATCGGGCCTTCATCGAGATCGGCGGTGACGTAGTGCGCCGTCGCGCCGATCAGCTTCACACCACGCTGATAGGCCTGCTTGTAGGGGTTGGCGCCTTTGAAGGACGGCAGGAAGGAGTGGTGGATATTGATGATCTTGCCAGACATCGCCTCGCACATCCTGTCGGAAAGCACCTGCATGTAGCGCGCCAGAACGACAAGCTCCGTGCCGGTGCTTTCAGCGATCTCCATGATCCGGGCTTCGGCCTGCGGCTTGTTCTCCTTCGTCACCGGAATGTGGTGAAAGGGGATATCGTGATTGACGACGACCTTCTGGTAATCGAAATGGTTGGAGACGACGCCGACAATATCGATCGGCAAGGCGCCGATACGCCAGCGATAGAGCAGATCATTAAGGCAATGGCCGAAACGCGACACCATCAGCAGAACCTTCATGCGCTCGGACTGATCGTGCAGCGCCACCTCCATGCCGAATGTCTTCGAAATCGGCGCGAGCCCCGCCATCAGCGCATCCCGCGTCGCGCCTTCCTCGGAGATGAAACCCACCCGCATGAAAAAGCGACCGGTGCCGAGATCATCGAACTGCGAACTGTCGACGATGTTGCAGCCTTTTTCCGCCAGAAGGCCTGAAAGGGCCGCGACGATGCCACGGGTGGATTTGCATGTTACGGTCAGGACGAAGTTCGTCATCTGGCGCCTCTCTGTCATCGATATGGGAAAAACCCGCGCGGTTTGACGCGCGCGGGAAAAGCCGCAAAGGCGGCGGGGAAAACCGGGCTCAGACGTCGAGCGTGGTCTGATGCTCCCAGGCGGTGAACTGCGCGCAATAGCTGTTCCACTCCCCCTGCTTGAGCTTGAGATAGGCCTTCGAGAATTCCATGCCGAGCGCCTGCTGCAACTCCGCATCCTTCTCATATTCGCGCAGCGCATCGAGAAGATTGAGCGGCAGCTTCGGTGCATCGGTGACGGTATGGCCTTCACGATACATGTCGATATCGTAATGCGGGCCGGGATCGGCCTTGGAGCGAACGCCGGAGAGACCGGCGGCGATGATGATGGCCTGCAGCAGATAGGGGTTCACCGCACCATCCGGCAGGCGCAGTTCGAAACGCCCCGGACCCGGCACACGCACCATATGGGTGCGGTTATTGCCGGTCCATGTCACCGTATTCGGCGCCCAGGTTGCGCCGGAAATGGTGCGCGGTGCGTTGATGCGCTTGTAGGAATTGACCGTCGGATTGGTAACCGCCGCGAGCGCTGAAGCGTGTTTCATGATGCCACCCAAAAAGGTCTTGCCTTTAGCCGAGAGGCCGAAGGGCATTTCCTTGTCGGCGAAGGCGTTGACCTTGCCGTCGAGGTCCCAGACCGAAATATGGGCATGGCAGCCGTTGCCGGTCAGCCCCTTGAATGGTTTCGGCATGAAGGTGGCGCGCAGCCCGTGTTTTTCGGCGACGGATTTGACCATGAACTTGAAGAAGGAATGTTTATCGGCAGTCTGGAGCGCATCGTCATATTCCCAGTTCATCTCGAACTGGCCATTCGCATCCTCATGGTCGTTCTGGTAGGGCTTCCAGCCCAGCTCCAGCATGTAGTCGCAAATCTCGGCGATGACGTCATAACGACGCATCACCGCCTGCTGGTCGTAGCAGGGCTTTTCCGCCGTGTCGTATTCGTCGGAGATTTTCGCACCGTCAGGCGAAATCAGGAAAAATTCCGGTTCGACGCCTGTCTTGACCCTGAGCCCCTCGCCCGCCGCTTCCGCGATGAGTTTTTTCAGCATCACGCGCGGTGCCTGCTCCACCGGCCGGTCTTCCATGACGCAATCGGCCGCCACCCAGGCGACATCCTTTTTCCACGGAAGCTGGATGACCGAGGAGGCGTCCGGCACGGCGAAAAGATCGGGATGGGCAGGCGTCAGATCAAACCATGTGGCAAAACCTGCAAAACCCGCGCCGCCTTTCTGCATATCGGCGATTGCTTCCGCTGGCACCAGCTTGGCGCGCTGACCGCCGAAGAGATCGGTATAGCTGATCATGAAATATTTGATGCCCTTTTCGGCAGCAAATTTGGAGAGGTCCAGTGTCACGTCATTCCCCTTTTTTTTGGTATCAGACACTTCTTTGAAAAAAGACGGGCACATCCTCCCAAATGCGCCCGTCCGTTCTTTGTGGCTTAAAAACTGCCTTTCCCCGGGAACCAGTTCGTTCCCGCCAGCGGAACCTGCGCCATGGCAGCCGCCTCCATGGTCAGCGCCACCAGATCTTCCGGCTCCAGATTATGGAGATGGTTCTTGCCGCAAGCGCGCGCGATGGTCTGCGCTTCCAGCGTCATGACCTTCAGATAATTGGCAAGGCGGCGACCGGCCGCGACGGGATCGAGACGCGCGGCCAGTTCGGGATCCTGCGTGGTGATGCCGGCGGGGTCTTTGCCTTCGTGCCAGTCATCATAAGCGCCGGCCGTGGTGCCGAGTTTCTGATATTCCTCTTCCCAATGCGGATCGTTATCACCCAGCGCCACCAGCGCCGCCGTGCCGATGGCGACAGCATCCGCACCAAGCGCCAGCGCCTTGGCAACATCGGCACCCGAACGGATACCGCCGGAGACGATCAGTTGCACCTTGCGGTGCATGCCGAGATCCTGAAGCGCCTGAACGGCGGGGCGAATGCAGGCAAGTGTGGGCATGCCGACATTTTCGATGAAGACATCCTGCGTGGCAGCCGTGCCGCCCTGCATGCCGTCGAGCACCACCACATCGGCACCTGCCTTCACCGCCAAGGCTGTGTCGTAATAGGGCCGCGCACCACCGACCTTGATGTAGATCGGCTTTTCCCAGTCGGTGATTTCGCGCAGTTCGAGGATCTTGATTTCCAGATCATCAGGACCAGTCCAATCAGGGTGGCGGCAGGCGGATCGCTGGTCGATGCCCTTTGGCAGGTTGCGCATATTGGCGACGCGATCGGAAATCTTCTGGCCGAGCAGCATGCCGCCGCCGCCCGGCTTCGCGCCCTGGCCGACCACGACCTCGATGGCGTCGGCACGGCGCAGATCCTTCGGGTTCATGCCGTAACGCGAGGGCAGATACTGGTAGACCAGCGTCTGGCTATGGCCGCGCTCCTCATCCGTCATGCCGCCGTCGCCCGTCGTCGTGGAGGTGCCGGCAATGGTCGCACCACGGCCGAGCGCTTCCTTGGCATTGCCCGACAGGGCACCAAAACTCATGCCGGCAATGGTGATCGGCGTTTTCAGCGTGATTGGCTTCTTGGCGAAGCGCGTACCGAGCGTCACGGTCGTATCGCATTTTTCACGATAACCTTCGAGCGGATAACGCGAGATGGAGGCGCCGAGAAACAGCAGGTCGTCGAAATGCGGCACCTTGCGCTTGGTGCCTGCGCCGCGAATGTCATAGATGCCGGTCGCCGCCGCCCGGCGGATTTCCGCCAGCGTGTGGTCGTCGAAGGTCACGGATTTACGCGGCGGGGTGAAGGGGTTGTGATAGCTCATCTGAATATCCCTCGCCTCAATACGCGTCGGCGTTGTCGATGTTGAAATTATAGAGCGTGCGGGCAGAGCCGTAGCGTTTGAAATCTTCCGGCCGGACATCCGAGACGCCGGCCTTTTCGAGGAGTTCTGCGAGCTTTTCGAGATGTTCGGGCCGCATCTCTTTTTCGATGCAGTCGGCACCCAGGCTTTTGACCGAGCCGCGCACGAAAAGCTTCGCCTCATAAAGGGAATCGCCGAGCGCATCGCCAGCATCGCCACAAACGACGAGATGGCCGGACTGGCCCATGAAGGCAGACATATGGCCGATATTGCCCTTCACGACGATATCGATGCCCTTCATGGAAATGCCGCAGCGCGAGGCGGCATTACCCTTGATGACGAGCAGCCCGCCGCGGCCGGTGGCACCGGCATATTGCGAGGCATCACCTTCGATGACGACGGTGCCCGACATCATGTTCTCAGCGACACCCGGCCCCGCCGAACCATGAACGGTAACAGTGCCGCCATCATTCATGCCGGCACAATAATAACCGACCGAACCACGCACATCGACGGTGACGGGGCTGTCGATGCCGACAGCGACGGCATGGTGGCCGCGCGGATTGACGACTTCGAATTCGGTATCGTTGACACCGGAGGAGAGGCCATGGAGTGCACTATTCAATTCACGCAATGGCGTGTGGGAGAGATCGAAAACTGGCATGGATTATGACTTTCAAAACAGGCGCCGATGATGGGTCTCAGGCAGCCTTTTCATGGTCCCAGAAATAGACGGTCGCCGGTTCCGGCTCCCACACGCGGGCATTTTCAATGCCGGGGAGATTAACCAGAGCGCGATATTCCGAACCGAAAGCGACATATTGGTCGGTCTCGGCCATCACTGCCGGCTTACAGGCGATGGGGTCGCGCACCACGCCGAAACCGGATTTGGTGCCAACGACGAAGGTGAAGAAACCGTCGAGATCGTCGAGCGCGCTTGTCAGTGCCTCCCCCAGATCCTTGCCCTTGGCCATTTCCGCCGTGAGATAGGCGGCGGCGACTTCCGAGTCGTTCTGGGTTTCGAACGTCATGCCTTCGCGCACCAGTTCGCGGCGCAGATTATTGTGGTTGGAGAGCGAACCATTATGCACCAGGCACTGGTCGGCGCCGGTGGAGAAGGGATGCGCGCCAAGCGTCGTCACCGCCGATTCCGTCGCCATGCGGGTGTGGCCGATGCCGTGGCTGCCGGCCATGGAACGCACGTCAAAACGGGTTACGACATCCTTCGGCAGGCCGGTTTCCTTGTAGATTTCTACACTGTCGCCAGAGCCCATCACCCGCACATTCGGCCGGATGGCGGCGAGGACCGCACGAATTCCGTCAAGCTTCTGCGACGGAATATCCAGCACCGCATGGGTGCTTTTCACCATGACCGAGGCTTCAACGCCGTTTTCCTTCAGCGCTTCGGCAAGGCCGGAAAAATCAGCGGCGGGATCGGCCGACTGGATCGTCACTTTCGCACGGCCATCGGCCGCACCTCCATAGATCGCGATGCCCGCCGAATCCGGCCCGCGATCGGTCATGGTGACGAGCATGTCCGAAAGCAGCTGACCCAGCTGCGGTTCAAGGCTTTTGTCTTTCAGGAATAGTCCAACAATGCCGCACATCGACAGGCACCTCCATTCGTTTCTGAATGAAGGGCTAACATATGGAATTCCATTCCGTCAACTATCAGGAATATTTTTTTCTTCTAAGGCAAAATCTCAATCACTGGTCATCCGCCGTTGCGGATAGGAAATGATCGATAGATAACGCGCGGGAAGTTTTACCAGCTCTTCCGGCCCGTGCGGCGCATCGGCGTCGAAAAACAGGCTATCGCCGGCCTGCATGGTGAAAAGCTGTTCGCCATGGCGATAGACCACCTCGCCTTCCAGCATGTAGAGAAACTCCATGCCTTCATGCTGGAAGGTCGGGAACACATCCGAATCCGTGGTGAGCGTGATGAGATAGGGCTCGACGGTGACGCCGCTGGTATTGTTGTCGATATGGCCAAGCAGGCTGTATTGATGACCGGCGCGGGTGCCGCGGCGCTCGATATTCACCCCCTGCCCCGCCTTGACGAAAGTGGCGCTGCGCGGTTCCTCGAAACCACGGAAGAAGGCCGTGATCGGCACGCCGAGCGCCTTGGAGAGCGTTTGCAGCGTGGTAAGCGACGGCGAGATATTGCCGTTCTCGATCTTCGAGAGCATGCCGACGGAGACACCGGTGGCCGATGCAAGATCGGTCACGGTGATGCCGAGCTTTTTGCGATAGGCGCGGACCTCGTGGCCGATCGCCATTTCCAGATTGTTGACCCTCGGTTCGCGAACGGCATGCGGATCCTGCGACAGGAACTGCGCAGCGTCGCTCTGGGTGGCATCCTTGGCCATGGTGTCCTCCGGCATTATCGTGTTTCCCTTCCTTACAGGAAAACTATTTTAATTCAGAGGAAATCTTTGCCGCATGGCATTCGGCGTCTGGCCGAAGCGGGTCTTGAAGCTCCCTGAAAAATGACCTGCACTGGAAAAACCGGTGGCAAAGGCCACTTCCGCGATGGAGAGCGGGCTTTGCTCCAGCAATCGCCGGGCGTGGTCGAGACGGATCGCGCGGTATGTCTCCAGAAAACTCGACTTCAGATGGGTCGCGAAAAGCCGGTCGAGGTGGCGCGCGCTTGTGCCCGCCAGTTTTGCCATCGTCTGTCGGTCGAGCGGGCTTTCAATTGTCGTTTCCATTTTTTCCAGCACGGTCAACAAGGCCGGATGGTTGGTGCCATGACGTTCCGCAGAGGAACCGCGCTGCGGTGCGCCGGGTTCGGCGACGGCCGTGTGCAGGTACCAGTCGCTGACACGCCTTGCGAAATGCGCACCCATTCTCTGCGAAATCATCGCATGCATCATGTCGAGGGGGGCAACGCCGCCGGCGCAGGTGATGCGGTCGCCATCGAAAACAAACCGTGCCTGCCGGGGCGTGAGGTGGCCAAAGGCCTCTTTCAGTACCGGCGCATGTTCCCAATGGATGGTGAAATCGCGGTTTTCCAGCAATCCCGCCGCTGCCAGCACATAAGCGCCGCTGGAAATGCTCCCGATCCTGACACCCTGCCGCGCCAGCCGCCGTAACGTCCCGTAAGAATTTTCCGCAACCGTCCAGTCCTGCGGCCCGCCGCCCGCACAGACGAAAATCGTGTGGCATTTCTCGCCGGCAGCGGCGAGCGCCTCACAGCCGACAATGATGCCGGACGAACTTCTGACGGCCTCGCCATCAAAAGACAGGGGAACCGCATCGTACAGATCGGTTCCAGCGATCAGATTGGCGGCGCGCAACGGCTCCGCAGCCGAAGCATAGGACATCAGCGCAAAATTCGGAACGAGGATAAAACCAATGCGCTGGATATTCTTCGGCTCGATGATCGTCATGTCTCTTCTTTAAATCATAATGTCCCTTATCTGCAATCCACATCCGAACTGCATCGCTAAGCTTGCTCGATATCGTTCGAGGTACGCCAGATGCGCTATTCTGCTTTTTCGATTTTCAAGAACGGCCTTTTCGGCAACAAGGCGTGGAAACCCGCATGGCGGGATGTATCGCCGAAACCACATTATGACGTCATCATCGTTGGCGGCGGCGGGCACGGGCTGGCGACGGCCTATTATCTCGCCAAGGAATTCGGCATCACCAATGTCGCCGTGCTGGAGAAAAACTACATCGGCTCCGGCAATGTCGGCCGCAATACCACGATCATCCGCTCCAATTACCTACTGCCGGGCAATAACCCGTTCTACGAGCTTTCGATGAAGTTGTGGGAAGGGTTGGAACAGGATTTCAATTTCAACGCCATGGTTTCCCAACGTGGCGTGCTCAATCTCTTCCACTCGGATGCGCAGCGCGATGCCTATACAAGGCGCGGCAATGCCATGCGGCTGCACGGCGTCGATGCCGACTTGCTGGATCGCGCCTCGGTCAAGGCGATGTTGCCATTTCTCGATTTCGACAATGCCCGCTTCCCCATTCAGGGTGGATTGCTGCAAAAGCGCGGTGGCACCGTCCGTCACGATGCCGTCGCCTGGGGTTATGCGCGCGGTGCAGACAGCCGGGGCGTCGATATCATCCAGGGGTGCGAGGTAACAGGCATCCGCCGCGAAAACGGCGCGGTCGTGGGCGTCGAGACGAGCCGCGGCTTCATCGGCTGCGGCAAGCTGGCTTTGGCAGCGGCGGGCAATTCTTCACAGGTCGCCGCCATGGCCGGGCTGAAACTGCCGATCGAAAGCCATGTGCTGCAGGCTTTTGTGTCGGAAGGGCTGAAACCCTTCATCGATGGCGTCGTCACTTTCGGGGCGGGGCATTTTTACGTCTCGCAATCCGACAAGGGCGGCCTCGTCTTTGGCGGCGATATCGACGGCTACAATTCCTACGCCCAGCGCGGCAATCTGGCGACGGTCGAACATGTGGCGGAAGCCGGCAAGGCGATGATACCGGCGCTTTCCCGCGTCCGGGTGCTACGTTCCTGGGGCGGCATCATGGATATGTCGATGGACGGCTCGCCGATCATCGACCAAACCCCGATCGACAATCTCTATCTCAATGCCGGCTGGTGTTACGGCGGCTTCAAGGCGACACCCGCTTCTGGTTTCTGCTTCGCCCATCTTCTCGCACGCGGCACACCGCAGGAAACGGCAACGGCCTTCCGACTGGATCGTTTCCGGCGTGGTTATCTCATCGATGAAAAAGGCCAGGGCGCCCAGCCCAACCTTCATTAATCCAGCGGATCAAGGACGTTCGATATGGCAAGTCTCGTATCCTGCCCGCATTGCGGGCCAAGACCCAAGGAAGAATTCACCGTCAAGGGTGCAGCCCTCCAAAGGCCCGCCGCCGATGCTGGCTCCGATGAATGGTTCGACTATGTCTATCTGCGCGACAATCCGCGCGGCTCCTATGAGGAATATTGGCACCACACCTCCGGCTGCCGCCGCTGGCTGGTCGTGGCCCGCGATACCGTCACCCACGAAATATCCGCCTGCCGCGACGCTGCCGAAAAGACGAAAGTGACAAGCGCATGAGTTCCCACCGCCTGAAGACTGGCGGTCAGATCGACCGCTCCAAACCGCTTTCCTTCACCTTCGACGGCAAGACGATGTCAGGCTTTGCGGGTGACACCCTTGCCTCCGCCCTGCTCGCCAATGGTCAGCAACTCGTCGGCCGCAGTTTCAAATATCACCGCCCGCGCGGCATATTGACGGCTGGCGCCGCCGAGCCGAATGCGCTGATGACCATTGGCAGCGGTGGCCGCACCGAGCCGAACACACGCGCCACCATGCAGGAGCTTTATGCCGGGCTGGAAGCGAAAAGCCAGAACCGCTGGCCCTCCCTCGATTTCGATATAGGCGCAATGACCGGCCTGCTGTCGCCCTTCCTCGGCGCGGGGTTTTACTACAAGACCTTCATGTGGCCCGCCGCCTTCTGGGAAAAAATCTACGAGCCCTTCATCCGCAAGGCGGCCGGTCTCGGCAAGGCGAGCTACGAGGCGGACCCGGATGCCTATGACAAATGCTGGGCGCATTGCGATCTGCTGGTGATCGGCGCGGGCGCTACAGGACTTGCGGCAGCCCTTGCCGCCGGCCGCGCTGGCGCGCGCGTCATCATCGTCGATGAACATTCCGTCGCAGGCGGCGGGCTTCTTTCCGAAACCGCGACCGTTGGCGGCAGAAGCGCTGCGGATTTCGCCGCAAGCTGCATCGCCGAACTCGAAGCCCTGCCTGATGTGACGGTGCTGACGCGAACAACGGCTTTCGGCTGGTATGACGGCAATGTCTTCGGCGCGGTGGAGCGGGTGCAGAAACACCTGGCCAACCCGAAATCGCATGTGCCTGTGGAACGCCTGTGGCGCATTGTGGCCAAGCGCGCGCTGCTCGCCACCGGCGCAGAAGAGCGGCCGCTGGTGTTTGGCGGCAACGACATTCCCGGCGTGATGATGGCCGGCGCGATGCGCAGCTATCTCAACCGCTATGCCGTCAGCCCCGGCAAAACGGCGGCGATTTTCACCACCAATGACAGCGGTTATGCACTCGCCCGCGATCTGGAGGCACAGGGCATTCCTCTTGCCGCCATCATCGATAGTCGCGAGCAGGGTCATCCGGGCTATGACGGCAAGGCGCGTGTCATCAAGGGTGGCGTCGTCTCGAATGCAAAGGGTGGCAAGGCGCTTTCCGCCATCGAGATTTATGCGAACGGACGCACGGAAAACCTCAATGTCGATGCGCTGGCGATGTCGGGCGGTTTCAGCCCGGTCATCCATCTCGCCTGCCATCGCGGCGGCAAACCGGTCTGGTCGGAAGACCATGCCGCTTTCCTGGCGCCCGGCAATCTCAAGGGCCTGGAACTCGCCGGTGCTGTATCTGCGACAAACGGCATCGCAGCCTGCCTTGAGGATGGCGGGCGAAAGGGCGCGGCACTTGCGCAAAACCTCGGTTTTGCAGCGACCGCACCCGCATTCGGCATGGTGGAAAACGATATCGTGGCTCCTCCCGCAAAGGCGCTCTGGTCCATCCCCGGCATCAAGGCGAAAGCCTTTATCGACTACCAGAACGATGTTCATCGCAAGGATCTGGGCCTCGCCATCCGTGAAGGTTATGGCCATGTCGAACTGGCCAAGCGTTATACGACAAACGGCATGGCGACCGATCAGGGCAAGCTTTCCAATGTCAATGCCGTCGGGCTGCTGGCCGAAGCGCGTGGGGTTTCCCCGGCGGAGGTCGGCACGACCACCTTCCGGCCTTTTTATACGCCCGTCTCTTTCGGCGCCCTGACAGGAGCCTATCACGGCCATCATTTCCAGCCGGCTCGCAAATCGCCGCTGCATGGCTGGGCCGAGAAAAACGGCGCGGTCTTCGTTGAAACCGGTCTCTGGTATCGCTCCTCCTGGTTTCCCCGCAAAGGCGAAAGCGGCTGGCGGGAAAGCGTCGACCGCGAGGTATTGAACGTCCGCAAAAATGCCGGGCTCTGCGACGTCTCGATGCTTGGCAAGATCGAAATCTGTG
>Ga0209282_1000733_pt1 | contig 16516 bp, 9 predicted proteins | sample Mtrugardesep15_FD_187529 | JGI IMG/M metagenome (GOLD analysis project Ga0209282, IMG submission 187529) | Root nodule microbial communities of legume samples collected from California, USA - M. trunc garden sep15 (SPAdes) (version 2) | ecosystem: Host-associated > Plants > Roots > Nodule...
TTTCAAAGTTAAAATTATTATAACAAAGGATCGGATACAAAAGTAAATTTCTCAACCATACTACCAATGCGTCATTATGTTTTTAATTTGAAAACTTTTTTTATGTACTAATTCAAAATCTTATCTTAAATGTACAAACATAATAATTTCCCAAATAATTTAGTACTATTGTTTGTTCGTACCCACCTCATATGGTAGTTAGAACTTAAAATCCAGTTTAGAAGCTTAGAACTTGTTCGTACCAACCTCGTATATCTTAGATCACATATGGTACTCAATCCTTGCATATTAAGGTGCATTGAATTATGTTTATGGACACTCACACATCAATTAATTAATTATATCAAAGTAATTTTTGGGAGAGATTAAAATATTAGTTTTCTTCTTTTATCTTTTAACTAGTAAACTAAGGAGAAGTTTGTTTAAGATATTTTTTGATCAATTTGTCACGAAAAAAAATGTTAAAGAAAAAATCTTTTTTTTATCGGGTAGAATTCACCTAAGTGGGGTGTCTGCGGTTCGAACCCCAACCCACATTTAATAATGCATTGTCCTATCAACTAAGTTGTGCTCACGGGACTGTAAAAAAAAAACCCAACCCAAAAGAGTATTGCTATAGATAAATTCAGTTTAAATAGTTACCTTTCATAAAATTATCCAAGTTTATTATTTTAGTAAAAGAAATTGTACAAATCGAGCATGTTTCGTGTGTGCAACAACATAGATTAATCTTTTGAGTTTTGTGAGACTAAAATGAGTGATAAATTCTCCTTAAAAGTTTTAACATTGTTGCTTGTCTAAGACTGAACTCAAATTAAAATCAGGATATTGATTAAGTTAGAAGAGATTTGTGTCTTTTCATTTAAGGTCACTTGAGTTCATTTTGGTAAAGATTAAAACGAGTCCTATAAGTATTGTTCAGTTGGTAGTTACAAGAACAATATTGTGTCAGGGGTCGAAGTTCAAACCTTGACTTTTCCTTTTTTACAATTAAAATATACTTTGACTTTTACTTTTTTACAATTAAAACATGTGCGCTAGGACCACTAGTGTAGTTGGCAAAAAAATAATATTAAATAAAATGTAAATAAAAAACGAGTTAAAAAAATTAAACAAAAATTAAGAAAGATAAAGATGAAATGAAGAAAAATATAATTAAGCCTTCTTATAACTAAAAAAACCCCAAAAATTAGAAAGAAAGTGAACAAGTTTTCATTCAAACGAAAAGAAGAAGAAAACAAACTCGGAGAAGAAAAGGTCGTAACTTTCTTCTTCTTCTTCACTGCGAAGATGAACGGAGGCCCATCTGGTTTCAGTACGTTCATTCATCTCCCTTCTTCGATTTTCACACACCCTTTTCTTTTTCGCTTTTCTTATTGTTTTCAATTTTTGTTACAAAGTGTTTTTTGATTTTCGATTTGCGTTAAAACTCAAATTCAAATGCTTTATTATGTGTATTTGTTACAGCAAATGCTCCTGTTACAAGGGCTTTCATCATCGCTTCAGCGCTTTTCTCAATCTTCTTTGGGATCCAGGGTCGTTTCAACACTTTGGGCTTGTCTTATCAGGTACCGATTTCATTTTATTGTTTTTGTATGTGATCAAGTTAATTGTGCTGTTTTTAAGTTGTTGTTGTTGCTTGATTTTGTGTGTAACATTTGTGTATGTTAGGAATTAATTAATGTTTTTTTTCCTTTGCTATTTTTATTTTACCCTCTTTGTTTAGTTAATAATTTGGATTTATTATAAATTATAAATTGTGTTGCATGATATGCCAATTTTTAATTAAGTTATCGAAGGCGTGTCACTATGTTTGACGAATGTTTGACACTGACACATGTCATTGTCTCGAATCCGGTGTTCGTGACTTTGTGTATGTGGTTCATTAGTTAGGTGAAATTTTAATTAGCATGAATTGAGTCGTCGATTTGCTTAACGTTTCTCTTGGAGTTGTAGTAAGGGATAATGTTATCAACGAACAAATCTGGTGGGAGTAGTATAAATGCTATGATTTTAGGGTTCTTGTTTTTAATTTACATTCTGGTTTATGATAGAACACTATGTCATAATTTGATCTATGTAGCCAACCACACATAGTGGAATAAGGCTTGATTGTTGTTGTTTTCTAATTTGATCCATGTAGCCGACCCCCCAATGGAACTCTGGCATATTTCACACAAACCTGAACATGTTATGCATTTACTATGTAGTTTTGAGTTGTGTTGTTCTTGTTCTGGCAGGATATCTTTGGAAAGCTTCGCATATGGAAGTTGATTATGTCTGTATTTTCCTTCACATCAACACCTGAGTTGATGTTTGGATTGTATCTGCTATATTACTTCAGGGTATTTGAGAGACAAATTGGTTCCAATAAACACTCAGTAAGTAACTTGTTAGTTTATATTTAGGATTTAATTGCCATCACTATATATAGTTTCAGAAAACCAAGTTCTTGCTGATGTAATGTATCTTTTATATATCTAATTGCTATTCTAATCGTACCTTTTATGGGGTTTTGAAATATGTGATGCACTCTTTTCGCAGGTGTTTATTGTGTTCTCCATGTTAACCTCACTACTGTTTGAAGTAGTTGCTGTAGCACTTTTGAAAGGTATTCTTCTCAATTTGGTCTTTGTAATGTCTTTCACCTCTTAAACTTTGATCAATCTCTTAATATGCATTTTATTGTGATACATTTTACTCCATATATTTGAATGTGCATGTCACTTTTGTTTTGTTTGTGTGCCAAGTTTTCTTGACTATTTTTGTATCAATTTATGATCTTTTGTTTATGTCTTCTTCTTTTTTCACATTTCGTGAGCCTTTTCAAATGTCAGTTTAGTGTGGATCACATGGGAGGTTCAATGGTTATCTGTTTTAGAGGAACCTTCCTTTAAATGAAATATTAATACTGACACATCTTTGAACTTCCGTAAGGATAAAGTGGGTAAAGTCTTGGTCACTGAACAAGATGTCAATGAAAGGGTGGATAGTCACTTTCCCAAGTTGTTTATTTCCCTTTAATGGCCTATTCACTAGAAAGGAGGACTAAAACTACACCCTTTATCCTAGGATTCAGGAGGCTGGGGTAAGTAAAGCATTGAAGAGAATATGTAATTGTTAAGTAGTTGGACTTGGACTAGATAATATACCTATTGAGAATTGAGATATAGATTGGTCTAGAAGAGAATGGTACTGAGGTCTAAGATAATGTATGACGAGTGAGGGACAAATACTTTAATTCATATCTTTATGGAAGAAGGTAATTGAGTAGAGCTTAAGAAAAAATACACTAAAAATATTAATTTGATTTTAGACCAAGGAGGTTGACCACAGAAGTAATTTACTTGTTATGAAGATTAATAGAGATATTGGAGAAATGAAAACGAGTGTTGTTAGTGACCAACGGGCCCAGGGGCTGTTGTAAAGAGTGTACAACAGAAAGAAGGTGAAGGGGATCGAAAACTGTAATACTTAAAATACTGAATGGGGAGCAGAAGTTAGGGTAGTAATTGTTTTGTCAAAACTGCAATAACAGTATGAAGAGAAATTCTGTTCGAGGGTAAATATACTTCACATTCTTTCCTTATTTTTTCTCTTTTCTGTTCTATGTCTCTGCTCTTTTCCCATTGATCAATAAGAGTCCATCAGTGCCAAGAGAGGTATTATGGAAGGCTCTTAAGAATAACGAAGTTTGTATTGATTATAAAAAAGCAATCAAATATATGTAAAATAGGATCATGACTAGGTTGAGAATACAAGACGGGGCCACTTCCTCGGTATAGGATTTCTGTTTAATAACTGAGATGTTGTATGAAACTGAACGCTAGCCAGTACAAAGCTAACAAGCAATATGCTCAATGTTGCAAAGGTGCAAATGTTACAATGGACAAGTGCACTGCAACAATAGGATCAAGTGGGAAAGTACTAATGTTTATTTATGGTTGTATTCTAGTAGTTCCTTGACATCGGGCTGCAGCCTGTTTTACCAAAGGTCAAGATTTTGTTTTTCGCTGCTCCAATTCATCTCTTCTAAATTGAATTCAGACGCATTGTGCAGTGGATACATTTGTTATGTATTCTTTAAGCCCAAAAGGTCTTTCACATAAAATGGTTGGAGGTAAAATAATTTCTAGGCATACTCCTCCTAACTTACATCTTTAGACCACAACATCTCCATTTACCTCAAGAGCTAAGAATATTCAGCTGGCTCCGAAGTCAGAAGCGACGTGAAAATTGACGATATTGTAATACCAAATGAGTGTTGTTATAGAGCAGCTATTAGACCACAACATCTCCATTTACCTCAAGAGCTAAGAATATTCAGCTGGCTCCGAAGTCAGAAGCGATGTGAAAATTGACGATATTGTAATACCAAATGAGTGTTGTTATAGAGCAGCTATAGTGCTTATAGCCTAGCTGAATTTGAACAAACCCGTTACTGTTCCATGATACTGTAATTCGATACACTATTTAGTACAAAATATTGTCAAATAGCAGTTATAGCGGCGCTATTAACATTGATGAGTAGTGGAATTTAAACAAACCACTATTTTCTGCGATTGACAACACTGTACCAAATCGTCTTCATTAAGGTCGGAAAGGTTATGTGTTTAGTGATGATCCAAGCATTATAAACTTATGCTTCAAATCCAGAAACCCTGGTCTCAGCATTCAATCTTCAACTGTGAGCTTGTTTTTGTATTCAAATCCACAAAACAATCATTGGTTATGAGGAAATCATCCTATCAACAAGTTTGAATGGTATATGAATGACCTGCCTTCTTCTTTACAGTACCAAATGGCCAACACATATTACATAAGAATTTGATGGAACAGTTTACTCTGTATCCTGTAGATACTGATTTTTTTAATTTGATGAAGCAGTTTATTGCTCAATATTTTATTATGCAGTCAGTTGTGTGTTGCTTTGTGCACCTTGATATTTAAAGTTCTGTTCATTTATTATGTTTTTATTCTTACTTCGAAAGTTGCATGTTCACTCTTTGCAGATCCTTCAACAACCCTAGTCACTCCTGGACCTTATGGCCTTATATTTGCTTCATTTGTACCCTTTTTCTTTGACATTCCCGTTTCAACACGGTTCCGTATTTTCGGTTTCCACTTCTCAGATAAGTCATTCATATATCTAGCTGGTCTTCAGGTTAGTACAACTTAGTTATGGGTGCTTATATAACTTAGCTATGTCCAGAACCATTCAACTCATGAAAACTAATTTGTTTTATTGTAGCTTCTACTGTCAAAATGGAAAAGGTCCATGTTACCAGGGATGTGTGGCATCCTTGCCGGTTCCTTATACCGTTTGAATGTCTTCTATATCCGCAAAGCAAAGGTAATTTTATGTATAATGTTTTTTAGGAACTATGTTTTTATGGACACAAGCTTTCCCAAAGGAATGTACCTATATAGATATAGTCAGACTTTGTTGTTAAGTGTAAATCTCATGCTATTCAAGATTGTTTTGTATTCCATTCATTCATTGATATACTTCAAAAATAAGATTAACATGAAATATTTCTAACACAAAAATCCATGCCAACTATATGATGCATATTTAAACATTGTTTCTTAGAGCTAAAACCAAATTTCAAATCTTTCAAATATCAGTGTAGATGCTAAATTTCTGAGTGCATTAGTTGATAGGCTTTAAGATTCACGTGACAATTCACTAATGCAAAGCATTTTGTAACTTAACAAATCCATCATGATTCTTCAGGAACATTCATAGGATTTATGACTAGGTGCTGCCTTCCCTTCTAGCTTCAAACCAAATGCGCTACACTTTTCTCTACACTTTATACATATTATTACTTTCAACAACTATGCAGTATATAATGTATACATTATTATACATAAAGTGATGAACTGTAAGTTTTTGTTGTTACTTTTGTGTGCTAATATGAACCTGCATTACAGTTCCCGGAGTTTATTTCATCATTCTTTTCACGAATTTCCTTGCCATCTATGGGGACTCCACGCACAACATCAACGAGGAATGTTATGGGGAATGTACCATCCTTCCCAGCTCGCCAAATGGAGGCAAGTTTTACTTCATGTCTATAAACTCTTTTTATGGTTTTATTTGCACAACTTTTTTGACTCACTGAGCATGGATTCTTTGTGCAGAGAAACTATCCGGCTCCAACGCATTCTGCAGTAGAACCGTCAGAGGACTCGATCACAACCCTTGTTTCAATGGGATTTGACAGGAATTCTGCCAGACAAGCCCTAGTGCAGGCCAGAAACGACGTGAATGTGGCAACAAACATCCTACTGGAGGCTCAGTCCCACTAATTCATTCCATAAACAAAAGATGGTTTGTTCGGAATTGATGATGGAAGGACACTCCTCAACAAGTCTTGATGTGAGGATTGTGGCATTCATGTGATCATCCTTGAGTATTTCAACTCCCATTGAGGATCATTTTTCTCACCTTAACTTTAATTTTTAGACATATCCATTTTAGTGCTGGTGTTAATAGATCAATGAGAATTAGGAGCCTGTACAAATTACTTTAAACATATGGAAAACATGCGTTTCCTTTTATTAGAGATATTGTTCCATGCAGTTTATTTAAAAGCACACAGCCATCAACTATGTTACTCTGGTGAGTAGTGCTTACGGTCTATTACTGAATTTTCTTGTATTATCACCCTACCCACCCATTCACACAATAAATATATCTAAAATAACAAACATTTGGCAAAGAGAAATGTAGTCTCGTTTTTTATTTAAAAAGAAATCTCATTTGATGAAGTTTAATTCGGTTTTTCCTAAGATAAGATGTTGATGTACAAAATTCAAGATAGCCTTATGTGAAAGAGCCCTATTAAACTAAATTTGGCAATAATTTATGTTTTATTTCATCTTTAACAATTCATGGCATAATAGATCGGTGTACATTTTTGTTTAAAAAAAGAACTGAATTTTTTTTTTCAATATACGAAGTGGTAAATATGGTTGAAATTCACAACTACAAAGTTTCAAATTCTAATGAAGGTGTGTTCAGTCTAACAATATTGACATTGTCTGATAAATTATGTTTTGGCAACTGTATATTTATTTAAACGAAGCTTATTTATGTCACGTTACTAAATTTATCATATTTACGATAATAATAAGGTGTATGCATCATTTTTTTATCTGGATCGTCACTAAACTGTGAATTGATCATGAACTAAACTACAAGCTATTCATCAAAGGTTGATCCTTGATCTCCAGTTCATCACGATATATAATATAACTCATTCAACCATGACAGGTCAACCGTCAACAAATTATTTTTGGGATAATAGGTTTATCCAAATTAAGGACAAAATAATTTGTCGACCTAACTCAACTTTTTATGAGTTGTAGGGCAAATGAACCAACACATGAACCAGTTTTTATTTAAGGAGTCACGATAAGTTGTGTCAACCTACAGGCACAAGTTAAGGAAATAAAAAATAAATTTTGTATTAAATTTATAAATGTTTAAAGTCTTACAACATTAAATACAAAATTATAAGAATTTTTTTTTAACTATTTAACATGTATTTAAAGGCACAACTTAACATTTTCTTTATTTATAAATCACTTCTTTAACATTAAACTCTTTAGAAACAAAATAAAAAATAAAAAATTCCTATTCTACTAGAGTCTGATATTTGTTCAAAGGCAATTTGACGATATGACGAGGCACACTTGACTATTGCCATATAATAGATAGGATAAAATCTCATCACACTCTTCCATCTCATTATTATACAACTCTATTAGGATGTTTTTTCCTAGCCACCAAACAAACCTTACACATGAGTAACTATAATACTATTCAAGTCAACAATTGCAAGGTCTATCACAAATATTACTAATTTTATTTCTTCAACATGTACCACGAACTCATGTTGGTTACCATTAATTAGTTATAAGCAAAATATGTGGACATCAGCAACTACCTACAGAGACAACTTGATATCCACAATTTTAACGACTAATAATGACCCAACTCCCAATTGCTTTTGAATCAAAATGAACGTATATTCAAAGCATTGTAGATCCTAAAAATCATTTTGGAAGAAGCAAAAAAGATGAAAGACTACAATCCTCTCAACCATAACTGCATTTGTTTAGCCTCGAAATCTTGAGTAGGTAAGATGAATAAGACTTCATTCCATAACTTCATTTGCAGTTGAGCAGCTTAGAAAACTTGAGCAGAATGCAAGTCCAAGAACAATTGGAAAAAAGGTGGCTTCCCTTATCGAGAAATGAGTATATGTATAAAGTGGCGCAACAAGATTAAACGGGGCTTATATCTACCCGACTTTTGTGTAGTTGAAAAGCTGGTGTTATCCAGCTTCCACAGCTGCATTGTATGCCTGCCCAATTGAAGTATCCCAAACGGGCATCACAATGAGCACAGGACAGCTTTCCCTCAAACGCGCCTTCTTCAACTGAGTGACAAGAGATATATCAGTAAAAAGATATTGCCATTTTTATGCATGTTTATGCGCACGGTTACTCAAACAATGTAGGAAGTAAAAAACATTCATTAATGCTCCAAGAAAAATTTGTTAATATGCAATTCAAATTCAAAATATTATAAAAGACGGTTCTCATTGTCTTATACTAAATAATGAGAGCATCTTGGACAAATGAACAATATAAAGTCAAATTGAATGCATGTTGGAAAAATAGACACATTTTGATATTGTAGTTGAGTGTTCTCTTACCATCTTTCATCCATCGTAGAGGCTCAATAAATATGGACGAACACTCAGATTCATTAGACTTGTTAAAAGGATTGCCACTTTTCCGCTTGTGCCAACCAAAGGATGTCTCACCCTCCCCAGGAATATGATCTACAACATGTTCTTGCAATGCAACAATACGACGGCACTTCTTACAGCGGTATGTAGGGCTACGATTATTTTCTACTTTAGTAGCTTCTCCCACCTCTGAAGAAGTTTCAACAGGCATGCCAGGATCTGCACCAAGTTTAGAACTGTCTATCCTCGACCCTGAGAAATGATTCTCACCTGAAAAAAGGAGAGATATTTCGTTCCTCAGATGACATAAATTACTAGCTGACGTCCATTTCAATGCCAATAGTACACAATTCATCACATTGGCGCACACTATGCAAAATACCATAACAGCTACTAGTAGGAACAATTAACTTCTAGGTTTGATATACAACAGCCATGGTAAGGATTTTTATCCATAAATACAAAGGGATGCCGGAATCTATTGCTACAGATTAGACACTACCAAAGGATTCAAATAATTATCATAGATTTCCAATAACCTCAGCCTTCTCCCATCCCTCAACCACCACAAGGAGGACATTAAACAAAACCGGGAAAGAAACAACATGAAGATTGAAAAGTTGTTTAGTTTTGAAATTGGAGCAAAAAGTGACTGTATGTTATTATTACGATAGCCTGATTTAATTTAATATTCCCAGCATCTCGTACTAAATGTCCGCTTTAGAATATTTGGTTGTCTTAAGTTATTTATCATTTTAAAATATGAAGTATTAATTACTTCTTTTCAATATTACCCCTATTTATTCGTATCTCAACCAAACCTACATTAATTCATTTTCATTTTAGTTTAACCTCAGCCTTCTCCCATTCTTTAATCCTCAAAACGCCCCCCCTCCCTTTCCTTCCAAACTCCCAACATAGCCTAAGAGCTATGCAAGACAGAGGAAGTATATTAAAACACAGTACACCAAAACACAAATTTATCTTTTGAATAAATATTAAATAACCCAACCTATTTTTCACTAACACTAAAACTCCTGCGTACAAATCAGTGTTTTCAATCACGAATTGCGGAAAATAGCAGTTTGTTCAAATTCTGCTACGCTGCAATGCTATAGTGCCATTACAGCTTGATCTTAAAACAACACTATGTGCTAAATTAGCGTATTGAGGAACAATAGCGATTTGTTTAAATTCCGCTACACTATAGCCACTATTTGACAACATTAGTACAGATTTGGGAAGGGAAAAAACTCCAACATCTAACATGATTCCTACTTTCAGAAAACTTTTAAAAGGCATGGTGTCAAGAACATGTTGTCTGAAAAGGAGAATAAACAGTGACAAAGTTGATATAAAAAAACATAGGAAGAGAAAAGGTGAGTTTTTTTCAATCTAGTGATGACATGACACATGACATAAAAGTAAAAGGTGTGTATGAATCATACACCACCAAAACAATACAAGTTGACACTTAGTGCCACCTATATGATAATATGAGCATGAGGTCCCACAACATGAAGGAAGTCATGATGCTGAAGCCATACCTAGTATTTTTAGACGAAAGCGCTTGTATACAGGGCTCGACAGATCAACCTTGAAACCCATCTCCTCAAACATTTTCAACTATAGGCAATAAAAATAAGATAAACACTATCATAATCCTCATTGTCAAACATAAACATTTTCAGCATACAGAGTGACCTTTATAATACACAAACACACCTGCTCTAGAAAGCCATCATTGGGGCAAACAAATTCACAGCTCTGCTTTAACGATGCAAGGGCATCTGCGGTAAATGAAAACACACCGAAAAAAGAAAAAATAACACATAAGTTCAAGATGCATATATCTTCAAATTCATTTTACTTATAAACAAAAAAGTTCTTCAGCCAATTTTGAAAAGATACTCATATAAACAACAATCCTAAGCACTATCAGAACTTTAATTCATGCTCAAGTAAACTAAAAATCATAGTGAAAAAATAAGAAGAAAGGCACTTGCATGTACCAAACGCGAAGTCCCTGAAGACTTTAAACAAAGTATTGTATTGGTTTCATTTCACACCTTCTAGTGACAAGTTTTCGCTTTTCATCAAATAAGCTGTAATAACCGCTGCACTGCAAACAAAAACACATAAACAACTTAATTGCAGCTTACAGTATAAGTGCATATAATATAAGTATTTACGAATAATCTATTTCTATAACACAACATAAAATAAAGTTAAACTATCTTTGTTTCATCTATAAGCCATTTTCATAAGATACCCTGGAGGTCTTACAGAAATAAGCTGAAAACAGCTTATGAATAAGGACTTGTTTGGGTTGACTTTCTTGAGCTTATCTACTAACATATGTTTAGTAAAACTGTTTGGGAGAACTTATAAAAACAGATTGTGACAATTATAGTTTTCAGCATATTTTCACAAGTTTTCCAAGATAGCTTATAAAAACAATTTAAATTTTATTTAATGTTTCGCTCTAGTAATAGCTTATGTACATAATAAGCCCTTATAGTGATAAGCAATAAGCTACAAATAAGCTGTATATCGAAACAAGGCCATATGTCATAACCATGCTTATCTGCGTAAGCTGCTCAAATGAAACACTCAAAATTATTGCAAAAGTAATTTCATTTTAATAAACAAAATTGAAGTGTGAGAGTGAGAGTGATCAATAGAACCTTCTAGAAACACCAGCGAAACAATGAACCAAAACAGAACCTTCTTTCCTACTCCTCTCAATAAAATCAACACAAACTTGAAGATAATCCAACAAATTTTCACTCTCAGTATCCCTAAGCGGCACAGCCATCCTCACAAGCTTCAAATCTTCACCGGCATATTCAAGTGAGTAGAGCAGCTTATCCGGGGATAGAGCGGACTTGGCGGCGGTAGGGAGGTCGGAGACGTGGAGTTTGGAGATTTCCTTGATAGGGACAGAGAAGGAAGAACGCCATTCGGAGAAGAAGGTGATGGAAGCAGAGCTGAGAACGGAGAGGATGTGGGTGATGTTGTGGGGGACGGTGGTGGTTTGGAGAATTTCAGCGGCGTCGACGATGTTACTAATGAAGAGGTTTTCGCGGATGAGGTAAGGCATCGGAATTGGAATGGAGGATTCCAATTCAATTGGGTTATTCTTCTTCTTTCTTCTTCTCTGGGGTTAGACCCCACATATATATATATATATATATATATATATTTCTAAGGTTTCAAAATTAATAATATATATAAAAATATGATGTTTATGAATTTGAATTCTAATTGAACCAATTTTTAACTAGATTTTATCTATCTATCGATCGAACTTTAAATTATGATGGTCTTTTTTTTTTTAAGAATTGAACGGATGTCACCAAAACAAAATATAACTAATGTGATATCCTTAATAATATAATAAATATCATGAGTTTTCAAGGTTACGTTTAAAGAAATGTGGGTAATTTATCCAACAATAATGAAAATGAACCACATAAACAAATTTGCAAGTGACGTAAAAATTAGTTTATGAATACCACTTACAAATTTATTCATGTTGCTAATTATAATTAATTGAAGGATGAATTACCCAACTTAAGTCATTCAATTTCTCAAGTGAGAGAGATATTCTCATTTTGATCTCCAAAGTTGGGGAAGTACATTCATTCATAAATAATACTCTATCAGTTTCATTTTATATGTCATTTTAGTAAATGCACGTGGATTAAAAAATATAGTTAATATTATATAAAAAAGAGTTGTTTTACAAAAATATCATTTATTATTGGTATGAAAAATATAAATTAAAACAATTGAAAAAAGATAAATTAATATATAGTATGAAATATAATAAGGAAATAAACATTAATTTTTCCTTAATATTATAAAGCGACATATAACTTAAAACAAACAAAATTTACTAGAGTGAAGTGAAAAGGAGGGAGTACGTAAACTCAATCGTCTAATTTGCAATACAAATTATTTGAATTAATCATTTAACTGACCATGTCTTCACCACTAACTATCAAATCAGCCTTCTTTGTATCATAATTTTTTTTTAAAAAAAAACACTATTAAATCAACCTTATTATCCCCTAAATGTAGCTTATATGTTAAAAGGCCGAGATATGACCAACAATTTGACAAATATAGTAACAAAAAGAGGGCAGCTTTTGATACTGAAGACCCAAAAAAAATGCATAATGCCTAATTCTTAACAAAAGCTTAAAAGGAATAATAATAAGTGACGATTTTTGAAAAAGATGCTACAGAACTTGATTCTAGACAATAATTCTGGTACAAATGCTTAGTTGAAAGTAACAAGTGCAAGTGTACACACATGGGATGGGTTCCATTTGTATTTGTATGCTCCACAACATCAAACAATGAAACAACGGTTGGTAATAAACAACTTTTTGTCAGCCAATCCAATCTCCAAATATGAGCAATCAGGTTGGTCTAGCATGTCTTGTCTTTGACGAGAGTTCCACACTTCCACATCAGACTATTTATGATTTGAAGAAGTGTTTAATTATTTGTAAAAGAAGTATCTCATTTTATAAAATCATTTTGTGTGATTGAGTTAGACAAAATTCAAATTTATTAAAGTATTAGAGTCTATACATTGAGGGGTCGGCTCAATACATTTGTAGGCCTAAAAATGAATTTATTTTAAGATCTTTTAAATGTGTTAACAAAGAAATATAAAAATTAAGAAAATTAAATGTGTAATTTTTTTGAAGCATATCGGACACTAAATACAAAGTATCACTCTAGGTTAGAGTTCAAACATTGATTCTTAAGGTTGTGAGAATCTAATTCACATTTTATTAGTGCATGAACTTTTTTAAACAAAAAATTAATTGGTTTAATTAATAATCTATGTTTTTTTTGAAAGAATTAATAATTAATAGTCTATGTTAAAATAATATATTTCAAACAAATAACTTCATATTTATAGAAACCTCAATTGACTGTTTTAAAATCAAACTTGCAATGTAAGTGATAAGTCAACAACACTCCATTTAACTATCAATCGAGCTAGGCACAAAAATGATAAAGAAATATTCTGACTTACAAAAATATATTTAGAATAAAAAAGATTTAAAAGCCTAATATGAGGCTTTTTTTAGGAGTCTAAAATCCTCGCTTCTTATATATATATATATGTGTGTGTGTGTGGGTTTTGTTAAAAGTCACCTATGAAAGTTTTTTTTAGTAATCCACACCTTAATGTGTGATTATTACTTTTTAGTTATAAACTTGCTAAGACACATTTATAAAAATTAGATGGTGTCTTTTAACAAATGCATATAGAATAACTTGTTAAAAGACACCTTCATAAAATGTGTCTTCTAGATGTGAAGAGTTGTGTTAAAATGTCTTATATTTTATGAGATAATTTAAGCATGAAAATAAGTTTACAAGTGAAAAATATTTTTCAATTTGTTATTGCAACTTTAAAGTTTGTTGAAGATGCAACTAATAGCTCTCAACAACGATTCTTTTATTTTCCAAATGATTAAGCCCGAAAAGAAACTATGTCTTTGAGCTGTGGTTTTCTTAACTCTATTATTGAGTGTTAAGTGAGAAATACTTGGTTGGACATAACCTCGAATTAAAAGTATTTAGTCACATCATTTAATATCATTTATTTGATGTGTCTAAATAAATTTTATTTGTGTTTATGCCTATAAAAAACCTGCTCGTGTCAAGTACTCATAGTTGGGTTTTCACGAACTACTTAAGTAATGAAATGCAGAGAGATAAATGGAAAAATGCGAGTAAAAATGATACTTTCATTGATTGTGTGGGTTGAAATGAATTTTACTATAGTAAAATGGATATTAATTGACACTAGCGACACACTACGCATCCTATTGGCCATTCATTTTTTTCCCTAAAAAGTCTAACTCCTCTGAATGTTGTTGTTTGGCTTAACTCGCGGGTAGTGTACCTATTTGTTAGTACTTTGTTAGGTCTACATGGTGTCCCATGTTTGGCTTTACTTCCACTTACTTTGCGGCATTTCCAGGCAGCTGGTCCACGTGCCCTTGCTCTCTGATTACTCCCTAAATACTATATCACTCAAATATTATCTACTGTCACTCAAATAAATAAAAGTTTACATGTTGAACTCCTAAGGCACGGAGATAATTCCATTACCATTTGATGCTTTGTGTTTGTATCTGTGAATTTGGGACTCTGAATGGTCATGACGCTAAGTACTCTTGAATTCTTCATAATATATTTTGCAAAGTGAAGGCCACATTTCATGCCTCTGAAGTTTCTGAGTGAGCATATTCTTAGATGAGACGAAAGGCATTTCAAAATAATTTTTGGTTCCTCCCAATCTTCATCACATAATTTGTGGAATATAAAATCCTGAAAACGGTACAGAGTTGAATAAATTAAATTTGTATGCGTGTAATATATATATACTTCTTCCGATCGCATTTATAAGCAAAAAAAACAATTTTTTAGATACATTGAATAGTTAATGAATCTAATATATAAATATGACCGGATACATTAATTATTCAATGTATCTAAAAAAATATTTTTTGTTAAATTTTTTTTAAAAAAAACAATGGTTAACAGAACAAACCTCATCAATGATAAGACTTTGAAGTTTGGGACAATATTCAAGCAACTTGATCATACCATTAAACATCCATGCCCTTGGAAAATGTTGACAATTGATGATAAGCTCCATGTATGTTAAATTGTGAAACATGGCAATGTGTTCAAATGTATTGGGAAGCTTCTCCGTGAGCTGCAAAAACAAAATATTATAAATTGATCATAAATTCTATATGAAAGTACTTATTCGAGAGACATATAAATATTGATATTCATACCACCCTTTACGCGCAGACGCTCTACATTTTGAACCAATCAAACTCAATATGAATGTTACAGATATTTGCTCTTATTAAATTGGACAAACTTATAACTCGTCCTTCTGAATAAGGTAACTCTACTCGTAAATCATTTGTTCCCAAATCTTGTAGAATAGGACATCCTGATAAAAGCTTCAAAATATATTCATAATATGTGAAAGTGACAACGTCCAAGTAAAGGGCTTTGAGCGATGGAAGATTAAAACATGGAACTTCATTTAAGGTTATCCATTTCAATTTAAGGATTGACAATGTTTTGCTACTAAAAACGAAAGATGGCAACATCATTGTGGAGTAAAGTGAATGAGTGAAGTCGATGTTGAGGTTCTCAACTCCTCTTTGAATTGCTATATAAACAAATTTGTAGATATCCTTGCAATCGTAGTAGTTCCAACATTTAAGATGGAATGAGAGGATACAAAATTGCAAAAAGTCAATGAATCTGAAAATGGTTCGTCATCCAAGTTGAGGAAGAGTTGTGAGAGCCAAAGTGGTCTCCACCTCTTTGAGAGGATACCTGTGGTGGCGGCATCTTTAATCGAAACAAAGGAAAGAATATAATAAATAAGTGAATCAGGTAGAGCACTTATTTTGTCTTCCCATGAAATAGAACAACGAGAATCACATCAAAACCAAATTTTATGTAAATTTTAGGCTAAACTGCAGTTTTGACCCCCTAAGTTTACCAATGTTGCGATTTTGACCCCCTATTAAAAAAATGACAATTTTGGTCCCCTATAATTTAGCCCCTTTGCAATAGTGACCTTTTAGCCAATTTTGACCTAGTCAACGCCTAAGTGGCATGCCACGTGTGTAATTACTAAATTAAAAAATAAATAAAAATGCCAGATATTTAATATAAAA